>Ga0209402_10000052_pt1 | contig 135399 bp, 132 predicted proteins | sample ArcticOcean_MG_C_3_FD_187437 | JGI IMG/M metagenome (GOLD analysis project Ga0209402, IMG submission 187437) | Marine microbial communities from western Arctic Ocean - ArcticOcean_MG_CB8_126 (SPAdes) (version 2) | ecosystem: Environmental > Aquatic > Marine > Oceanic | place: Arctic Ocean...
CTGGCGCCTCAGAATCACTTTCTATTTCTTCTGAAACCGACAGTTCCTCAACTGGCGCCTCAGAATCACTTTCTATTTCTTCTGAAACCGACAGTTCCTCAACTGGCGCCTCAGAAATGTATCCCTCCGGAGGAAGTGTTTCTGATGTCTGTTTAAGACTTAATCCAAGTCTTTTCCTTTCAATTTCAATTTTTAGGATCTTTACCTTGATTTCTTGTCCTTCACCGACAACCTCATTGGGATTCGTTATCACCGCGTCACTCAGCTCTGTTATATGAATCAAGCCTTCAATTGAATCTTCCAGCCTTGCAAAGGCTCCAAAATTGGCTATTTTGGTCACAGTTGCATCTACCACATCGCCAACCTGATATCTTTCAAATATGGTTTCCCAAGGCTCTGGTTGAAGTCGACGCAAGCTTAGAGCGATCTTCATTGTCTCTCTGTCTATCCTGAGGACATACACATCTAATTCTTCCCCCACCTTTACTAAATCCTCCGGAGACCCGACCATACTCCAAGACATTTCTGAAATATGAATAAGTCCATCAGCACCGCCCAAATCTACAAACGCACCGAAATTGCTTATTCCCGTTACAATACCTTTGCGAACTTCACCCTCTTCTAATTTTTCGATGAGTTCAGCCTTCTGTTCATCTCTTTGTTCCTGCATGGCCGATCTCTCTGAGAAAATAGCCCTGTTTCGAGATCTATTAACTTCAAGTACCTTAACTGTCAGGGTTTTACCGATTAAATCTTTTCCCACTGAATCTTCTGAAACACTTGGCGCACCTGGCTCGGGGGATTCATGCTTAAAAAGGTCTCTTGAAATAGTTATTAATTGAGACATCGGGACGAACCCTTGAACACTAGCGACTTCTAAAATGCACCCACCCCTATTAAATCCCACTATGACACCATCTACAGGTTCGTCTTGATCCATTAATTTTTGAATATCTCGCCAACCCTCCTCTCCTCTCGCACGATCCACCGAGAGTATAGGGCCATCTTTGGAATCTGGGCGCATTACAAAGGCGATCATGGAATCACCTTCACTAACCTTCAGAATTTCTTCTTTATTAATGCTTTTCATTTCGCCCATCGGCACAAACCCTTCTTCTTTGTGTCCGATGTCAAGAAAAATCCCATCAGAGTCGACCCGCATAACAGATCCCTCAATAACCTCCCCCCTTCGCAGAGCCTTAAAATCCATCCCGTCTAGCAGTTGTTGCATATCTTGTGAAGAGTTATCTAGGTTTTCAGGTGGCATCCATTACTTCCATTCGTCATGATTTAGCTTGTGTAGCCAACCTAATTATATGTAATACAGCATCAGAAGGTAAAGGCGGAATTTCAAATTGAGGTTAATTACACAAACTTATCAGCTGTTTTAGGGGCAAAATATTGGTTAAAAAAGCAATTCCAATAAAAAAAACCCCCTGGCAGTGGCCTATTTTCCCACGCCGTTGCCAGCGCAGTATCGTCAGTGCTGAGTAGTTTCACTTCCGTGTTCGGGATGGGAACGGGTGGGTCATACTCGCTTGTACCACCAAGGGACAATTCACATATTAAAAAGCCTCGTCAAAGGCAGGTCTATAAATGTACATTCAATCCACAAATAAAACAACACGTGTCAGACCCAAATACAATCTCAAAAGATGTCCGAATTACTAAGTATCAACCACCTTACCCAACCCCTACTATAGATATACCGATTATTCTTGACCGCGCCAAATTCAAATGCTAGCCTTACCGAACGCAGAGACATGATGAACCCAATAACAAAAATACATGACTTAAATTAACGAGTAAGTGGAGGAATTGAAAAAGTGGCAACAACAAGCCTCATACAGGTATCTGAATTAGCTGCCGATAAGCTTTCTGAGATTCTAAAAGAACAAGGTGAAGAGAACGGAATGCTCAGAGTTATGGTTACACCAAGCCCTAATGGCGGATTCCAGCATGTCCTTGGAGTGGAGTCTGAACCAAAAGATGAAGATATAGTCATTGAAGCATTCAACATCAAGGTTGTTATTGATGGAGAAAGCGCACCCCTGTTGGAGGGAGCAGAAATAGATTATGTGGATGGTCTAATGAGAAGTGGGTTTGTAATTTCGAACCCCAACATTGAACATTCCGGTGGTGGATGCGGGTCAGGAGGAGGCTGCAACTGCGGCGGTGGTGGTGGTGGTGGATGCGGGTCAGGAGGAGGCGGAGGCGGTTGTGGTTGTGGTGGCGATGGTGGTGGATGCGGGTCAGCAGGAGGCGAAAGCGGTGGATGCGGGTCAGCAGGAGGCGAAGGCGGTTGTGGTTGTGGCGGCCACTAATATTTAGAAACCCTAAAAGGGGCGGTGCAATCCGCTCCTTTTTTATTTAAAGAAATGATCCTCCAATACTTAGATTCATTTTTAAAAGATCCTTTCTCAACCTTATTATCTTTGAGCCTAGTATTGCTCTCTATTTTAGTCGCGGTCACAATACATGAATTTTCACATGCATTGGCCTCGAACAAATTAGGTGATACAACAGCCAAATCGTTAGGTCGATTAACATTAAACCCTAAAAGTCATCTTGACCCACTAGGTTCATTGCTATTTTTATTTGTAGGATTTGGATGGGGCAAACCGGTGCCGGTAGACATATACAAAATCAAAAAAGTGCCTCCTTTAATAGGTATGTCGATAGTATCTTTCGCAGGACCAGCCTCTAATTTAGCAACAGCTATATTGATGGGGTTCTGTTTAAAAAAACTGGCATTAGAATTCGGATTAAGCGATATATGGATAGAATTGGGGTTCACTTTTGTACAAATTAGTTTAGTTCTGGCCGTTTTTAATCTTGTCCCTCTACCTCCGTTGGATGGCTACAAAGTAATCCTAGGCATATTGCCCAAAGGCCTATCGATGCAGTATTCGGGCCTTGAAAGATATGGCCCATTTGCGCTAATAATCCTGTTTCTTATTGATATGACTGTACCCGGGGTAAGTATTTTATCAACGCTAATAGGAAAACCGGTGAAAATACTGTTGAACTGGATTTTTTAATATCTGGCAGTGGTGTCGTGTATCATTTTCATAAGTTTTAATTCCTTATAATAAATCATAAATAAAAAATCCGACTTCAATACAAGTTGAAGCTTGGACACCATAAAGAGGTGTAGCTGTGGACCGTATCACTGTGGTTGGAATGGGTGCATTGGGAGCGTCACTTGGACTGGCTCTAAAAAAAATCCGGCTCAAAAACACCGAGGTAATAGGCCACTGCTTAGAGCGAAAAACAGGGGCTGAAATCAATAAAATCGGAGCATTCGATGCAATGGAAGGTAATCTGAAAAAAGCTGTTGACGGAGCACAGCTTATTGTTCTTGATTACCCGATAAATGAATCTAGAGATCTTTTTGAGTCGATAGGAGCGTTAGTGTCAAAGGGTGCAGTTGTGACAGATATGCGGTCATCAAAAAAGAGATCTGCAGTGTGGGCTGAGGAATTTTTACCCGACTCTGTGTCTTATGTGGGAGGTCGACCAATAATTAAAACCTCAACAAAGGAAGTAGAAGATTCTTCAGCCAATTTATTTGACGGGGTCAATTATTGTGTAATCCCATCAAACTCCGCAGGAGACCAGGCTACCAAAACTGTGGTTGGGCTGGCAGAATCGATAGGAGCGAAACCTTATTTCTTGGATGTTGATGAACATGACAGTTATTCTGCCGCTATGGATCATCTGCCTTATTTGATTTCGGCGGCTTTTATGAATGCTGCCTCTGGTAATGCCTCTTGGAGAGAGATGCATAAAAGTGCCGGAAGTCTATTTGATATGCAGTCCAGGCTAAGCGCTAACGACCCAACAGATACCGAGGCTGATTCGCTGACAATGTCCGAACCATTGATTTATTGGGTCGATCAAATGATTCTCTCTCTGCATAAACTTAGGACCGAATTGCAAGAAGACAGCGAAAACTTCATCGAATCTCTTATACACGCATGGGAACAAAGAGCCAGATGGGAAGCCGGGGTAGTGGGCCAAAATTCAGATACGCTGGACCTGCCAAGTGCAGCCGAGTCTATGGCTTCTGCCTTCCTAGGAGACAAACTTGCGAGAAGGGTTACTAAGATGGGTGACGCAGATAAAAAGGAGTCCTGGAGATACCCTAGGAGCAGATAGAAAGTAATATGATCAGTAAAATAACATCCCCTGCCAGGATGCACGGTATAGTGAAACCTCCAGGGGATAAATCAATATCACACCGGGCAAGTTTATTAAACAGCATATCTAAAGGGGTTTCACATGTATCTAATTTTTGTGTCGGTGACGACAGATCCTCCATGCTGGGTTGCCTTAGAGGATTAGGGGCCAACATAACCAGACACACTAATTGCAAAATTTCGGGGGCCGAAGAGTGCTTTGAGATAATCGGATCTGGGCTTCATGGTCTAAGCGAACCACCAGATGTTTTAAATGCTGGTAACAGCGGAACAACTATGCGATTAATATCCGGTTTACTAGCAGGGCAAGACTTCTTCAGCGTAATAACAGGAGACGATTCTCTTAGGAATCGGCCGATGAAAAGGATAACCACACCACTGGCTCAAATGGGTGCCAATATAAATGGTCGTAATGGTGACTCTCTAGCACCACTTTCATTTAAAGGTAGCTCTTTAAGAGGAATAGAATTTACGATGCCAGTAGCAAGTGCTCAGTTAAAATCGTGTCTCATAATTGCCGGCTTATACTCGAGTAGCCCCAGCATCATACATCAACCTGCAGAGTCAAGGGATCACACGGAAAGGATGCTCAATTCTATGGGTGGGATTTTGGAAATAAATGGCCTCACAATTAAAACAGGGAACAAAGAACTCAGTTCTGTTGACGTCAAAGTGCCTAGCGACACCAGTGGATCAGCTTTTTGGCTGATCGCCGGGGCATGCCACTCTGATTCAAGAATAACAATCCCAGGAATGGGTATGAACCCTACCCGAACGGGGGTATTGGAAGTGCTTGAATCCATGAATGCGAATATAACAATAGAAAATGAGCACCTAGAGGGTGGAGAGCCGACGGGGGACGTAACAGTATCGACTAGTGATTTAATAGCAACTGATATATCAGGAGACCTAATACCCAGGGTCGTTGATGAATTACCTGTATTAGCTCTCGCCGCCTGTTTCGCTAAAGGTACAACGGTAATAGCTAATGCAGAAGAATTAAGAGTTAAAGAGTCCGACCGTATTTCAGCCACTGTTGACAGTTTACAAAGATTAGGTGCCCAAATAGAAGAAACTTCGGACGGAATGCGAATAACAGGAACTCATACACTGACAGGTACTGAGGTAGAAACCTATGGAGATCACAGAATCGCCATGACCAACGGAATCGCGGGTTTATTAGCTGCTGGGGAAACCACTATTGGAAATTCTGAAGACGCCAGTGTCTCCTATCCTTCTTTTTGGGAAGTGGTTTCAGAATTACAGGGGTGATTTTACTAATCTTTTGATTCACAAAGACATACACCCCCCCATCCTTTTAATACTTTCTGGACCGTCAGGCGTTGGAAAAGACGCAGTACTTTCTCGAATGAGAGACTCAGGAGAGCCATACCATTTTACTGTTACTGCGACTACAAGAACTCAAAGGGATGGCGAGACAGATGGGAAAGACTATATATTCGTCAGTCAAGCTGAGTTTAAAGTCCAAATGGAACAGGATGGGTTTCTAGAATGGGCAGAGGTTTACGGTAACTACTATGGAGTACCACGTGATCAAGTAAAAACAGCTTTACAAAAAGGAAAAGACGTCATTATAAAAATAGATGTTCAGGGAGCCAAAACTATCAAAAGATTGGCCCCAAACGCCCTATATATATTCCTAGCACCTCCTAGTATGGATCAGCTAGAAAATAGGTTGACGGAACGAATGACTGAATCCTCTGGTAGTCTTAAGATCAGACTCGAAACTGCCACCAAAGAGATGGAATCCGCGAGTTGGTTTGATCACGTCATTATAAATCATGAAAACCAACTAGATCTGGCTGCCGCAGAAATCCAAAATGCAGTTAAAACTGCACGCCTGAATCAAATGAAACCGTCAAATCTTGATATCCTCTAAAGATAATCTAGGAATCTTTAAGGTTTTTTATAACGTCCTTTAAGATATTTTCTTCCTCTTCATTTTGAGTATCCATGCCGAAACTTACAGACGTAGCATATTTCCCATAAGTCGACTTGATTTTTCCGGCTATTTGATCGTAAGTACCAACCACTGCGAAGCTATTTAACATTTCATCCGTAATTTCATCACCCATTTGATTCCATTTTCCGTCAATGGACATTCTATATAGCTTCTCATGCGTATCACCCCAACCTTGAGCCCTCATAACATCACCGTAACTACGAGTTGATGCATAAAAGGAGATACGACTCTTCGTTTCCTTTTTCTTTTTTTCTAGCTCTTCTTCATTTTCCCCTGCAACAATAAATCCCCCTCCAGAAATTGATATGTCCTCTATTGACCTGCCGAGTCTTTCCGCACCTTTCTGTAGGTTAGGTAGAACTACATCTCTTGTATACGTTGGAGTGTTGAATGAATGAAGAATCACACCATCACAAAGTTCACCCGCCACTCTAAGCATATTAGGGTTAACACCAGCGATTGAAACTTTGATGTCTGGGTGTTCTATTGGTCCTGGATTGAAAAATGGTGACATTAAATTAAAGGAATAATAGTCTCCTGCGAAGTTTAATTTGGTTCCATTTTGCCAACAATCCCAAATGTGTTTCAAAGCCATGACATACTCTCTCATCCTTGGAGCGGGAGCTGACCATGGCATAGAAAATCTTCTGACTATATGCCCTCTAACTTGGCTTCCAAGTCCTAAAGTGAACCTACCTTTCGAAAGGTTTTGTATATCCCACGCAATGTATGCGGTATCCATAGGGCTTCGAGAAAAAGATAGCGCAATAGAAGTTTGCAATTCAATCTCTTCAGTGTGCTCGGCCGCTAATACCAAAGGCAAATATGGATTATGTCCGGTTTCACTGGAAGAAAAAATGTCGTAGCCTCTCTCTTCTGATTTCCTAGCGGCACTAACGATGCCGTCAACAGAGTATTCTTGAAAGCTGGTCGAAACCTTCATAGTCTTTTATCCTCCGTGCATTAATTTCACAACAGTTGGCATTTTACACAGTTGATGAGGCCCTTAACAATAATTGCGGTTCTTCCCAGGTCATTTCCTTGTTAAGCTAGTTTTTGTTTGGGCGACACCATATATAATGCGATGCAGGAACAAAACATATTGGATAAAATAATGCAAACCCATTTAAATCTTTTAGAAGCCCTTTACAGTCAGCGAGCCATAAGATATTTCAAAGACCAAGACATCTCAAACGAAATAATCTATAGGTTGATAGAAATCGCCACTAAAGCGCCCAGTGGGGGCAATAGTCAACCATGGAGATTTTTGGTAATTAAGAATCAAGACGTGAAAAACGAAATTGGAAAACTATATCTCCAATCATGGAATCAAAATTATGGAAGCGGTTCGAATGGAGAAAGGAATCTAGAACAAAAAGTTATGACCTCTGCTTCATACTTGGCTGAAAATATTGCTAAGGCTCCAGTTTGGGTAATGGCCTGCCTGAACCATGATGGGAGCGATTCCCACATGGGAAGGGGGGCGTCAATCTATCCTGCTGTGCAAAATTTTTTGCTGGGTTGCATGGAATTTGGACTAGGGAGCGTCATAACTACATTACACAAAAGGTACGAAAAGGAAGTGAAGGAACTGCTAAACATCCCAGATAATACTGAAACTGCTGCTTTGTTACCTCTGGGTTATTTGGATGAAAAAGTAAACTACGGTCCCACCAAAAGGGAACCCGTAAACCAAATTACCTATCAAGATAGTTGGGGAAATCCTTTCAAATAACTAATTAAAAATCGAAGAGGAGATAGACCATGGAGTACGAATTCATAAATTACGAAAAAAAAGACAAGATAGTCTATATAACAATAAATCGGCCAGAAAGGCTGAATGCGCTTCATCCTCCGGCTAATCTAGAGATGAAAACCGCCTTTATGACTTTTGAAAACGATCCTGATGCTTGGGTAGCAATAGTTACTGGAACCGGTGAAAGAGCTTTTTGTGCAGGTAATGATCTTAGATACACAGCGGAAAATTGGGGAGAACGAGAAAAAGAAGCCACAACAGGAGCCCGTACAAGAGCGGCATTCGGAGGAATAACTACAGACACAGATTTTAAATGCTGGAAACCAATAATAGCGGCGGTCAATGGATACGCTTTAGGAGGCGGCCTTGAACTTGCTATGGCCTGCGACATAATAATCATTGCAGACCATGCAGAAGTTGGACTTCCGGAACCGCGAGTTGGGTTAATTGCAGGCGCAGGAGGAGTCCATCGATTACCAAGGCATGTACCGTTGAAAAGAGCAATCGGAATGATGCTAACCGCAAGGCGAATTAGTGCACAAGAAGCCTACGAATTAGGGTTAGTGAACGAAATAGTACCTTTAGCTGAAGTTGTCCCTACAGCGGAAAGGTGGGCAAATGAGATTTTAGAGGCGGCTCCCCTTTCTGTCCGAGCCTCTAAACAAATGGCTTATGAAGGCCTTGGTTGGCCTCTTGATAATGCACTGCAAAGGAAATATTCAGAGGAAAATAATTGGCTCGGATCAGCTGATCAAAGGGAAGGTCCATTGGCATTTTCAGAAAAAAGAAAACCAAATTGGATCGGGGCCTAAGAAAACATTAAGTAAAGGCATTTGCACTCACACAATATGACAACAGAAAACAGATTAGTACTTCCTCAAAGTGTCACCCCAGACAACTATCAAATTGAACTAGAACCTAACTTTGAAACTTTCACTTTCAATGGGAAAGTCATTATCAAAGCTAGCGTTAATGAAACCACAGACTCGATAACGCTTAACTCGGCCGAGCTTGAAATCACCGATGTATCGGTAGCTTCTGAAGACGACGACTTAGAAGTAAGCAGCACCTCCATTAACCCCGATTATGAAACACTCACCATCACTCTCGCCGATAAAATCAAAAAGGGGAAATCTAACCTACAAGTGCATATTTCATTTATTGGTGAACTCAACGATAGGTTGCTTGGCTTTTACCGAAGCCAATACACTGACATCAATGGAAATGAAAAATACTTAGCCGCCACTCAATTTGAATCCACTGACGCAAGGAGAGCTTTCCCGTGTTGGGACGAACCCTCTACAAAAGCGACTTTTGATGTCACATTGGTCATACCAGATGAGATGGCTGCTGTGTCAAATATGCCTATTACTTCCGAGTCTAAAGGAAGAGATAACCGTAGAACCATAGTTTTTGATACTACCCCAGTTATGTCCACTTATTTAATTGCCTTCATTGTTGGAGAATTGGGATGCATTGAACAGTCCACCGATAGCGGAACATTAATGCGAGTTTGGACCACAACCGGGAAAGAGGAACAAGGGAGGTTTGCCTTGCAAACCTCTGTGGATTTGCTTAATTATTATAATGACTATTTTGGCATTCCGTTTCCTCTACCCAAATTAGATCACCTGGCTATTCCCGACTTTGCAGCCGGAGCCATGGAGAATTGGGGGGCCATCACATATAGAGAGGTAGCTTTATTAGTCGATCCTGATAATAGTTCAGCAGGAACCAGGCAAATAGTGGCAGCGATCATTTCTCATGAAATGGCCCATATGTGGTTTGGTGACTTGGTAACGATGAAATGGTGGAATGACCTGTGGCTCAATGAGAGTTTCGCTTCATGGATGGGAGACAAAGCAGTCGACGCTATCCATCCTGAATGGGATATGTGGACGCAGTTTTTAACTGCAGACACCGCTTCCGCTTTCTCCTTAGATGGTCTATCAAATTCACATCCGATAGAGCAAGAAGTGAATAATCCGGCAGAAATTGGCCAGTTGTTTGATGCGATCAGCTACAGCAAAGGGGGCTCGATTTTACGGATGCTGGAGGACTTCATAGGAGCTTCAGATTTCCAAAAAGGTATACGAGCCTACTTAACAGACAATTCCTACGGAAACGCAGAAACTCAAGATTTGTGGAGTGCCCTCGAAGTTTCTTCTGGTAAACCAGTTGGCAAGGTGATGGATTCCTGGGTTAAACAAACAGGATTTCCTATGATTTTAGCCGACAGGGCCCAGGATTCCAATAACATAAATCTTTCCCAAACAAGATTTTTATATGACCACATAGAAGGCAAGCCGGGTGACAAGGAAAATACATCTTGGTTTGTCCCAATAAAGATCGGCAGCAACCTTGAAGATAACGTTCAAACTCTGTTGATGGAATCCAGTGATCTAAAAATACAATTGGATACCAATGAAAAAGGCAATGTCTCATGGATTAAATTAAACCCAAACCAAACAGGGTTTTATCGAACTAAATACACGGAATCAGATCTGGAAAATTTAAAAAATGCAATCACAGCAGGTGAACTCAGTCCTAGAGATAGACTAGGGGTGCAAGGAGATTATTACGCTCTTGTCAGGGCGGGGTATGCTCCCGTGGAGCATTTTCTTAATCTTGCCACCGGATATTCTGCTGAATCTGATGCTTCCGTGCTTTCAGACCTTGCAACCGGACTTAGGGGTATAGAAAACCTGATATCTGAGTTGGGTTGCCACGCCGAATATCGGATTTTCTGTAGAAACATATTCTCGGCCATAAGCGAAAAGATAGGATGGGAAAAGCGACCAGGCGATGGGCATCTAGATGCCCTTTTGAGAAGTGCATCTCTTGGAAATTCTGGACACTATGGCGATAAGCCGGTCCTAGAAGAGGCTCGGACCAAATATGACAATCATGTATCCGGACGGAAAATCATACACCCTGACATACGTACAGTTGTTTTCAATCTGGCGGCTCAACAAGGCGATAAGCTAGTTTATGATCAAATGTGGGCTTTGGAAAAAGCCTCAGATCTGCAAGAAGAGAAAGTTAGACTCCATTCAGCTTTATCTAATTTTAAAGATAAGGGTTTATTGGAAGAAACTTTGAAAAAGTCACTTAGCGAAGATATCCGTGTTCAAGACTCCATAAGGGTAATTGTAACAGTGGCAACCTCGGTATTAGGAAGATCACTGGCCTGGGATTTCATACGAAACAATTGGAAAGAAATTGACCGCAGATATGGTGATGGAGGATTCGCATTGATGCGGCTTGTATCAATAGTCTCCGGATTTACAACCATAGAAAGATTGAAAGAAGTAGAACAATTTTTCGAAGACAATCCAACTCCAGCTGCGGATAGGACTATAAGGCAGGCCAAGGAACGAATACGATTGAACCAAGCTTGGCTTTCAAAATATTCTGGCCAGATATCGGATTTTTTGCACTAAACCCTTATTTAGGTTTATAGACTTCTTCAGTTAGTCTCGACCTTTGGAGTTTGAGGTATGACTTGATTGAGTAATCGGGCAGAAATTCACTCAATATCTTATTTGCTGGATTGTCTTCACGGCAAAGCAAATCAACTATCGTTCCAGCGAGCGCCTTCGCTGGATTTACCACACCTTGAGTGTAATCTTGCACTAAATAGTCATCCCCGTGGCCAGTGCCCGTAGCGACTCCTGTGTATGGATGAATTACAGGCATGATTTGACTGAGATCGCCCATATCAGTACTGCCACCGGAATTGTGAGTCGGGGATTTCTGGATCACATGATTATCCCCTACCAAAGAGGCAGCGTTGCCAATAAAAATATCGGACATCTGAGGATTATTTTTGATTGGCATATATCCTGGTAATGTGATTATTTCCAGCTCACAGCCTAAGGCAAGTGCACCCGCTCTCAAACACCTGTCCATTTTTAAATTAGCATCCGCAATTGCTTCAGTTGTGCCACCTCTTACTCTCCCTTCATATTTAACTTCGGCAGGTATTGAACTAACGGAAACGCCCCCTTTGGTCATAATACCGTGAATCCTTATGGTGTCCTCATTTTTCAGGGTCTCTCTTTGGGTATTTAAAGCGTTCAATGAAACGATTGAAGCCTGCAGGGCATTAATACCCTCATGAGGTGAGCCTCCGGCGTGAGAAGCCTTACCTATAAATCGCACGTATTTCACCACATGTCCATTACTTGTGCCTCCTATTGAAAATTTTCCTTCTTCAATTTTGGAGGTGTGTGCCATGACAGCCATATCCACATCGTCAAATGCTCCCATATTCAAAAATTCTTGTTTCCCAGACATGAATTCAATTTGACCTTCCTTATGGAGACCATATCTATACTCAACATCAATAAACTCCTCTGCCGGAAGAGCCATAAATACCAGCTTACCCGGGATTTTTGAATTCTTAGCAATTTCCTGGAAAGCAGCAACAACCCCCAGCATCATCCCAATTTGACAATGATGGCCACATGCATGGGCAGCGTCGGTTTCCGGATTAGCATGTGAATGTCCTGCAACCCTCAAAGAATCCAATTCTCCGATTATGGCAATAGTTGGTCCAGGCAATCCACCATCTATAATTCCTTTTATTCCTGTCAATGCAATTCCTTTTTGGTGCGGCAGGCCAAGTTCCTGCAGTTTTTGGCTCACAAATTTGGATGTTTCAAACTCATGGAAGCCTGGTTCAGGATTTTGAAGGATATGTTTCGATATATTTACCAACCAGTCAGCACGACTATCGATAATCTCCCAACACTTCGATTTAAGGGAATTAGAATCCATTTCTATTTTCTCTAATACACAATTATTCTTTAAAACTTTCTTCTTTAGTCATGCTTCGCAAAAGGGAAAGGTATGAAAGTTTGGTGAGTGGAGGCTCATTCTCAGACACTATTTTAGACGCATTAGAAGCCCCTTCGCTCAATAGATCTACAACGGTCATTGCCATTGCCTTTGCCCCAGTAAGAACTGCCAACTGATAATCCTCTATCACGTAGTCAATTCCATGCCCGTTACCAGATGCGGCTTCAACGTATGGATGTATCACTGGCATTAGCTGAGATATATCACCCATGTCAGTTGAACCAGTCCGATGGGTAAGTCGGCCTAGGTTTTCAAAACCAACTAATTCAGCCGCATTCTCTTGATAAAGATCTAAAAAAGTCTCGTTACTTTGAATAGGAAGGTATCCCGGTAGAGTTGTGATGTCCACTGATCCTCCAACAGCCATCGCGCCTGCCCTTAAAGCCCTATCAACTTTTTCGGATGCAGATAAAAATGCCTCTATTGATGCGCCCCTAACGTAGGTTTCCATCCGAACATCGGCTGGCACTGAACTCACAGCCACTCCCCCTTTTGTGATAATCGGATGTATTCTTATCGTATCTTGATCCCTATAAGTTTCCCTTTGGGCATGTATAGCAGACATAGCCACCATAGCAGCATTTAGAGCATTGACTCCCATATGAGGTGCTCCCCCGGCATGAGAAGCAACTCCTGAAAATTTGATCGATTTTGCAACCAACCCATTGTTAGTTCCACCAAACGATATTTTGCAATTATTTGATGATGCCGAGGTATGAGTCATCATCGCCATATCAACATCATCAAAATGTCCGAGTCTTACAAATTCCGGTTTACCACCCAAAAATTCTATTTCGCCACTTCTCCTCAAGCCATCCCTATATTCAACTTCAATATACTCCTCGGCTGGCACTGCCATAAAGGTGATTTTCCCCGCCAATTCATCTAACACCCCAGTTGCCTTCAATCCGACAGCGACACCCAACATCATGGCTATCTGACAATGATGCCCGCAGGCGTGCGCGGCTGTAGTTTCTTTATCCTCATATGGATGTCCCAGTACTTTAAGTGAATCTAATTCACCAATGACAGCTATGTTTGGGCCAGGGGTACCAGTATCCAAAGAAGATTTAAGGCCTGTAATTGCTAAAGCTTTCTCATGGGGCATCTGAAAAGCTTGAAATTCCCGAGAAACGATTTCTGCAGTCTTAAATTCCTTAAATCCTGGCTCAGGGTTTTTCAGTATTTCTTTGGCAATGGAAATTAATTTATCCCCATTTCTTTCAATTTCGTCACAAACCAGAGATTTAATTTCTTCTAGGTCCAAAATCAACCACTCCCGATTAAATTAACCGACCAATATAAATATCAATCGTCTTCTAAAGTTGAGGTATCTCCCTCTGGGAGTCCTAGCTCGCGAGCCTTTAAAAGTCGACGCATGATTTTTCCACTCCTAGTTTTTGGCAGTGACGGTATGAAATCTATTTCACGAGGAGCTACTGCAGTCGACAGTTTCTCCCTAGCAAACCTCATGATTTCATTTCTAAGTTTAGTGGATTCTTCATACCCATCCTTAAGAGATACAAATGCCTTAACTATCTCCATAGCAATTTCGTCGGGTTTCCCAATTACACCGGCCTCAGCCACTGCAGGATGTTCAATCAAAGCACTTTCGACTTCAAAAGGTCCCACGAGATGGCCGGCGGTATTTATTACATCATCAGCTCTTCCAACAAACCAATAATATCCGTCAGAATCCTTATGAGCCGTGTCTCCAGTTATATACCAACCCTTTCTGAATCTCGAGTTATACATTTCAGCATTGTTCCAATATCCATGAAACATTGACGGCCATCCGGGTTTAACCACCAAATTCCCGTCTTCTCCATCTGGGACCTCGTTGAAATCTTCATCTACTATAGCCAGCTGAACTCCAGGTATAGGTTTTCCCATAGATCCAGGTCTCACTTCCATACTCGGGTAATTCGCACACATAATTGCCCCGGTCTCTGTTTGCCACCAGTTGTCATGGAACGGCATTCCAAAGATATCATCACCCCACACAACCGCCTCAGGGTTTAATGGTTCACCGACACTGCACATATATCTTAAAGAAGAGAGGTCAAACCTTGTCGGAACTTCTTCTCCCGCCTTCATAAGCATTCGAATGGCAGTTGGGGCCGTATACCAAACAGTGACTTTATGCTTTTGTATCTGTTCGTACCATCTACTGGCACTGAATCCTCCTTCGTAAATCAACTGAGTTACACCATTCGTCCAAGGCGCCAGCATCCCATATGAAGTTCCGGTCACCCATCCTGGGTCTGCTGTGCACCAATAAATGTCATCGTCATGCAGATCCAATGCCCATCGACCGGTGGCCATTTGCTGCACTACAGCTTGATGCCTATGCACTGCACCTTTCGGTTTACCCGTAGTTCCGGAGGTGTAATGCATTATCGAATAATCGTATTGGCCTGTAACTACTGTGGTGAAATCTTCAGATGCCTTATCCATTTCTTCATGGTAAGAAAGATCCTGTGGGTCAATAGGAGCAGGATCCCTAGAATCTTTATTTACTATCAATATGTGTTGAAGATCAAATAATTCAGGAATGATTTCAGTAATTTTTCTTCTCAAGTCAGGTTGGGTGACTAACACTTTAGCCCCACTATCTTGCATCCTGTCTCTAACTGGTTCCGGACCAAAAGCGGAAAAAAGAGGTCCTACAACAGCACCTGCCTTCAGAGCCCCAAAAAAGGCCATATAAAGCTCAGGAAGCCTATCCATAAATATAAATACCCTGTCACCTTTTTGAATTCCAATACTTTGTAGTACATTTGCAAATTTATTAGTCAGGCGCTGCATATCACCGAATGTGTAATCTTCACGCTCCCCGTTTTTGCCTTCCCAAATCATAGCTATTTTGTCTCGTTTATCACCATTAGCATGTCGATCAATAGCTTCATGAGCTTTATTCAACCCTCCTCCAGGCAACCAGTCCAACTGCTTATAAAGAGATTCCCAATCAAAATCTTTATAAGAATCTTCAAGATCGAGATTAGGCTTAATCTCCATTTTTTCCACTGGAATTTTTTTTATAGGTTTGAAATTTGCCTCTGCCATAGAACTAACCTCATAAATCATTTGTGTAGAATGGGAATATTATCAGGATCATGGTTTATAGTGCTAATTTCCATCATTGTCCTGAAAAGGAACGGTAGAAATGCTAATTAGCAACAATATTTTGAGATATTTCATATGGATACTTTCGAAAAAATTTATGAAGTAGTTAGGCTGGTCCCGTTTGGAATGGTGGCTACCTACGGTAAGGTTGCCCAACTTTCCGGTGTCAATAATGCTAGGTTGGTTGGTTACGCCCTTTCCAACCTCCAAGCCAATACAGAAATTCCATGGCACAGAATAGTGAACCGAGATGGAGCAATAAGTTACAGAGAAGGAGGAGGACCAGGTTTGCAAAAAAATCTGCTGAAATCGGAAGGAATAGCATTTAGTGAAAAGGGCCACATTAATTTGAAAGTATATCAGTGGTAACGGCCAAGACCCTATATTCAATTTCTTGACCCCTTGCAAAAAAGCTTCCTATAATTCCTTAACCGCTAGCAATCAACCAGAAGGAGCCCATATTGACCTACCAAACAATCCTGTATGACAAATATGAAGGGGTAGCTACTATAACCCTTAACAGACCTGAGGTAATGAATGCCCTCAGCACAACCCTATATGGTGAACTTGACCAAGCCATAACAGAGGTTGAGTCTGATGAAGGTATCAAGGCAGTAATAATCACAGGCTCTGGGGACAGAGCGTTCACTGCCGGAGCAGATATCCACGAGATGACAAGAAATGCCGAAAACGACAATCCTCCTCTTCAAGACCCTAACAGACCCACTTATGCTTGGCATGTCGGAAGCTGCACAAAACCGACCATAGGAGCCCTAAATGGTCTAGCCTACGGAGGAGGCGCTGTACTAGCTTCTAGCCTGGATATAAGAATTGGGTGCGAAAGAACCAAATTTAGATTTCTTGCGGCTGCATATGGAAGGGTAAATTCAACATGGAGCTTACCTATGCAAGTAGGTTGGCCTATAGCCAAGGAATTGCTATTTACTACCCGCGTTGTAGAAGCCGAAGAGAGCCTTCAAATAGGGCTGTTAAATCATCTGGTTAAGTCCACCGAACTCCTAGATAAAGCTAACGAATTGGCCGAAATGATTGTGAACAACGACGCCCGTATGGTGCAAGGAATAAAGAAGCTTTTGATCGAAGATATCGGTGAAAGCTGGGAGAACACCTATCACAAGGAATTGAATGCTCAGGCCAAAGAACTTGCACCTACACCCGTCTTGGAAGGATTTAAACCCTTCATAGACCGCAAAGGTAGAAAAGCTTAGCTCCACAAAGACAAATGGCTGGTTGTGTGTCGAATTATCAGAACAAAATAGAGTTGATTCCTAATTGGAGTAGGAGCAATCGCAGGAACATTAGCTGGTTTTATGGCTACCGAAGGCGATGATGTACTAATGATAGATCCATGGAAAGAACATGTGGATGCCATGAACGAAAAAGGACTGACAAAGAAACCCGTAATCAAATACTCAATTTGGCTACCGAAACTGTGAAAGTTGACAGGGCCCTTGACTACAATGTGAAACCTCCGATGAGTGAATTTTCCCTTGAAGACATGGCGAGAGTAGCTGGACCAGAAGGCAATGAAAAACTCGACAAAGTTCTCCAAGGCAACCCTCCTAAGGTGCCGGGTCGTCCCTCTTTGTCACAAGATGTTATTAAGGGCCGAAAAACAGAAATCGAATACCTAAATGGTATGGTTTCAAAAAAGGGGGAAGGAGATAGGAATACCAACTCCTTTTAGTGACGCTGTTACCCAAATACTTAGAGGAGTTGAATTAGGAGAATTTGAAGTAGGTATGGATAATATACATAGAGTTTCAAATATTGTAAGGACATATTATGCAGAATAGTCAATCGTTAAATGGGAAGGTGGCTTTAGTAACCGGTTCCGGCCGTAATATAGGAAGAGCAACTGCGTTACGGTTAGCCTCTTTGGGTGCTGCAGTGGCAGTAAATGCCAGAACAAACGAATCAGAAGCCAAGTCAGTGGAGAAAGAAATTACAGACAATGGAGGACAAGCCGTTTCGGTGTTGGGAAACGTCGGATCAGAGGACGAAGTGAAGTCAATGTTTGAAAAAATTGAAGAAACTTTAGGAAACGTCACGATACTTGTAAACAACGCAGGGCTCAGAGAAGATAAATCTACTTCCCAAATGACAACCGACGAATGGCGTAGGGTTTTATCAGTAAACCTTGACGGACCATTCTACTGTAGCCGAGCCGCTATACCAGGGATGATAGAAGCTGATTGGGGAAGGATAATAAATGTATCTGGCTTGAATTCATTTAAAGGAAAGGAAGGATGGGGGCACGTCTGCGCCTCGAAAATGGGGGCAATAGGGTTAACACGAGCCTTATCAATCGAGCTCGCAGCCAATAACATATTGGTCAACCACATAGTCCCTGGTGCATTTGACACCTCTGATGAGTCCGAAAGCAATCCAACACCAGTCGTTACAAACATACCTGTTGGCCGACTCGGATATCCAGTCGAGATAGCCTCCGCAGTAGATTTCTTGGTATCACCAGAAAACAACTTCATCACCGGGCAAACAATACATATAAATGGTGGAGCATTTACTTATTAAACAGCAGCGATAGTGACTCTTTCGGAGATTCAAACTGAAAATTAAGGTACTTTATTTCGCATCCTACAGAGAACAATGTGGGAAAAACACAGAAATATTTACATTGCCTAAAGAAAGTACGCTGGCTGATCTCATCGCTCGTGTTTTAGAAGCAAATATAGGAATAAAATGCTTCCCTGAAGCAATTGTTGCGGCGGTGAATGAAGAGTATCAAACACACGACCAAGTGTTGCTGACAGGAGATATTGTGGCGCTGATACCCCCTGTCAGCGGTGGATAAATCAACCAGGAGTCAGTTTGTCTAAGAAAATTAGGTATGAAACATTCATAACCCATAACGAGTTGAATATTCAAAAATTATCAGCAAAGGTCATTGAAGATCGCAACGGTGCTGTTGTAGCTTTCAATGGAATAACCAGAGATCACACAGGTGGAAGAAAAGTTTTGTTCCTTGAGTATGAAACATACCTTCCAATGGCCAAAGCCAAACTCAACGGCGTCGCTAAAGAAATGTGTGATAAATGGGACGTATCTGTAGTCATAGCCCACAGGATTGGCCGAATAGATATAGGAGAATCTAGCCTAATAGTTTTAGTTGGGTCCCCACACAGAGCATCTGCTTATCAAGCCAGCCAGTATTCGGTAGATAGAATAAAACAAATAGTTCCTATCTGGAAAAAGGAGCATTTTGACGGTGGAGAAGTCTGGATTGGGGATGCAGAAGGATTTAGACCGCTGCCTGGATAAACTTATACTAAATTTGCTGGCGGCAAAATATAGGAAAATATCGGTTTAGGTGGGATCCAAAAAAGGAAACAATATTCCTAATCCATTACTTTTATTAAAAAAGTATATTTTCAGGTATTTCGGCATACACATTAGATTAGAGTACGTATATCGTATGATTCATACAAGGACCTTAAGTGTTAATTCGTATATTTTCTGTTTGTATTACGCTATTCGTATATATGTATAGATTAGTTCCGAATTTCACAATTAATTGTCTTGCCACGACTGGATACTCAAACCTATAATTGAAGTTCCATAAATAATTGGAGGGATCGCATAGAGGTCTAGTGCGGCCGCCTGCTAAGCGGTTAGGGGATGAAAGTCCTCTCATGGGTTCGAATCCCATTCCCTCCGCCACAACTGAAAAATCACGGAGCCTGCAATAAACAGATGCAAAGCTATCACATTTGGACTACAGGATGCCAAATGAACAAGGCAGACTCAGAGCGGCTAACCAGTGCTCTGGATCAAATGGGTCTTGTGCCAACGGAATCAAAAGAAGCAGCCGACATAGTTGTACTTAACACATGCGTTGTCCGACAGAATGCTGAAGACAAAGCCGTAGGAACTTTGACCAGCTTAAAACCGAGCAAGGAACTTAATCCAGAAAAAATTATTGCTCTAATGGGATGTATGGTCGGGCCCAACACAAGTGCCTTGGAAAAACGTTTCCCTTATGTAGACGTATTTATGGCACCTCAGCAGTACAACCCACTAATTGAATATCTCGGAGAAAAGTTAAAAATTGATACAGAAGGCTGTATAGGTCCTTTAACTGCTGCTCCTGCAATAAGTACCTACATCCCAATAATTCATGGGTGTGACAAATTTTGCTCATTTTGTATTATTCCTTATCGTCGAGGAAGAGAGAAAAGTAGATCTGTGCAAGAGATCGTGTATGAAACCGAAATGTTGGTAAAAAGGGGGGTTAAGGAAATTACATTGCTAGGTCAAAATGTAGACTCCTATGGGCACGATCTGGGAGGAGCAATTAATCTTTCACACTTGTTGGTAGCTGTAAACGAAGTACCTGGTTTGGAAAGAATAAGATTCCTAACCTCACATCCCAATGATATGGAGGACAGCATAATAGAAGCTGTGAATGGTTTAGAAAAAGTTTGTGAACACATAAATTTACCTTTTCAGGCTGGGGATGATGAGATACTGCGCACCATGCGACGCGGATACACAAACGAAGAGTACAGACGTTTAATCGATAAAATTAGAAATAAAGTGTCCGATGTGAGCATAAGTACAGATTTAATAGTTGGTTTCTGCGGAGAGACTGACGAACAATTCGCAACCACTCTTGAAATGATCAAAGACGTAAAATTCGACAAGGTTCACTCGGCGGCCTATTCCACCCGGGAAGGTACTATAGCTTCAAGGAAAATGATCGACGACGTAGAAGAAGACATAAAGAAAGAGCGCCTAAGAATAATTAATGATGAACAAGAGAAAATAGTGGCCAGCATTAATTCCAGCCTGAAAGGAACGACTCAAGACATCCTTGTTGAGGGTCGAAAAAAAGGGAAATGGTTTGGTAGGAACAGGAATGATAAGCTGGTTTTTTTTGATAGTGACAATGTGAATGCTGGCGAAATGATTAACGTAAAAATAAAAGAGACGGGCCCATGGTATTTAGAAGGCTCTATGAATAACGACGTTCGAAAGTAACAAGGGATACACGGAATATGGTTATTAAAATAGATAAACAACCGATACCAATTACAGAAATAGAACAATCGGCCTTCTGTCAAACTGACAAAGAACTAGCCTCGAAAACTTTAGAACAGGAGTTTAATTCCGGTGTTCGTTGGCAAAAACTTCCAGTCAGTTATATGCGAACCAGCCCGGAAGAACTTGAACAGAAGATCTCCTCAGCAAAAAAGAAGCTTGGTAATAAAATAGTAATACTTGGTCATCATTACCAAAGAGATGAAGTAATTCAGTTTGCGGATGTTAGAGGTGACTCTTTCAAATTATCTCAACATGCTGCGAAATTAGAAGGCCCAGAATACATTATTTTTTGTGGCGTTCATTTCATGGCCGAAACTGCTGACATATTGAGTACCCAAAAACAAAAAGTCATCCTACCCAACCTTACTGCTGGATGTTCCATGGCTGACATGGCGCACATTGATGATGTAATGGATTGTTGGGACGATCTCACAGAAACCCTTGGCGAAGGGTCTGTTATACCAGTGACCTATATGAACTCCACCGCCGCAATAAAATCGCTCTGTGGGGAAAATGGTGGGATCGTTTGTACATCTTCCAATGCTTCAGCTGCCTTTGATTGGTCTTTTGAAAGAGGAGAGAAAATCCTATTTCTTCCAGATCAACATTTGGGAAGAAATACAGCTGTAACAAAAGGCGTAAAACTTAACGAGATGATAGTTTGGAATCCTTTTAAGCCATTGGGTGGAAATTCGATTGAAGCTATTAAGAATTCCAAAATGATTCTATGGCAAGGCCATTGCTCAGTTCACACTAGATTCACGGTTGACCAAATAAATGCTGCAAAAAAATCCCATGCAAATGTCTCTGTCGTAGTACATCCAGAATGCACATTAGATGTAGTAGAGTCGTCAGATTATGTAGGCTCAACAGAATATATAAGGCAAATAATTAATAAAGCAAAGCCTGGAACAACTTGGGCGGTAGGCACTGAAATAAGTTTAGTAAATAGAATTGCTACAGAAAATCCGGATAAAAATATTTTTTGCCTAGATTCGGTGGTCTGTCCTTGTTCTACAATGTACCGGATCCACCCTGCTTATCTAGCTTGGGTTCTGGATGGGCTACTAGAAGGCGTCGTGGTAAACCAAATAACAGTAGATAAAAACACTAGAAAATATTCGAGGATAGCATTGGATCGAATGCTATCTATAAAATAAAATATCCTCCCTATCCTAAACATACTCAAAATGCAATTAACGCCCGATATTGAAAAACTCATTGATTTAGCCATCATGGAAGACTACTCCATGGGTGACGCTACCACTGATTCCCTGATTCCACATGAAACTATCGGCAGTGCTACGGTAGTCGCAGATGAGGGAGGGGTCATAGCAGGTTTAAATCCCGCTGTGAGGATATTCCAAAAAATGGATCCATCCCTTGAAACCATTATATTAATCCCAGATGGGTCCAAAGTAACCAAAGGTGACCGCATACTTGAAATTAACGGGTACCTTTCATCAATTTTGACTGCTGAAAGAACCGCGCTTAATTTTCTAAGAAAATTAAGCGGAGTGGCTACTGAAACCTCTAAATATGTCGATGAAATATCTCATACCAATTCCCGGATCGTTGATACTAGGAAAACCACTCCAGGATTCCGGGCTTTGGAAAAGTACGCTGTCAGAATGGGTGGAGGTCATAATCACAGACAAAACCTCTCTGACGGGATACTAATAAAAGACAACCATGTGAAAACATTAAAACTGGAGGGTCTGAATCTGACAGGAGTAATACAAAAAGCCAAATCTAATGCCTCTCATACTATAAAAGTTGAAGTTGAAGTTGAAACGGTGGAACAGGCCGTAGAGGCCGTATCTGCAGGTGCTGACATAATTTTGTTGGATAATATGTCGACTCAAGATATGAAGAAAGCTGTTGAGTCATGCCTGGATAAAGCTGTCACTGAAGCCTCAGGAGGTATTAATTTGAAAACTGTCAGATCGGTCGCAGAAACAGGGGTAAATCTAATCTCAGTGGGGGCGATAACCCACTCAGCGCCGAATCTAGATCTGAGTTTAGATATTGATTAATCCAAGGATTGAATATCAGTTCCTATATTTAACTAGTTTTTTGAATCGATAAATATGGTGACAGGGCCATCATTAATCAAAGAAACATGCATTTCCTCTTGAAATTTTCCGGTCTCCACTTTTAATCCGGATGCTTTGAATTTTCTAACCGTAATGTTGAAGAGTTTTAACGCATCGTTGGGTTCCATAGCACTTATAAAACTCGGCCTCTTACCTTTCTTGGTATCCGCATATAAAGTAAATTGGCTCACTATTAGTAAATCGCCTTTTATGTCTTGGACAGACAAATCAAATTTACCCTTCTCATTGTTGAAAATGCGGAGTCCTAAAGTTTTACCTACAATGTAATCAACATCTTCGTCATTATCCTCGGCGGCAATTCCGACAAAAACCAAAAGTCCTTTTTGTATTTCCCCCACAACGGAATCTGAAACTTTTACATTAGCAGACTTAACTCTTTGCAGGATTATCCTCATTATTCCGGTTTGGAAGTGGTTTTAGATCCTGGTGAGGCAGAGCTATCCGAGGAAGAAGATTTTGTGTCGGTTTCTGATTTCGGCTCTTTTGACGAAGAGGAGTTCGCGTCTGAGCCGGATTCACTAGTAGTGCCTTGGGTTTCGGAGGAGTTAGTGTTTTTAGTTGAGGAGCTACCCTTTTTCCCGTAATCATTAACATACCAACCACTACCTTTAAAAACTATCGGCACCGCCGAAAATTGCCTTGTCGCCACATTGTCGCAGCTATTACAAGGTTGATCCACAGCGTCACTAAAACGAAGCCTCAGTTCAAATTCTGAGCCGCACTTTTCACATTTATAATCATATGTTGGCAACCTTAACACCGTCCCAATATTGTTATTATGCTCAAACAGTTAATCTAGCATTGGGTATATGCCGTGTCAAACCTGTTTACTGAAACTGCAAATAAAAAAAGAAGATATGGCCTTTTTAAATCCCGACCATCCAAGCCCCGGAAATTTCAGCAAGTGAGATATCCAGCAACCCAGGAACATATAATCGTTCGCCACCAATGCTACCCAATTTTAGCACTTCGACCTGATAGTCAAGACACAATTGCATCACCTCAGCAACATTATCTTCCGTAACAGAAATCACTATTCTAGATTGCTGTTCTCCAAAAAGTTGAACATCCCATCGTCCTTTAGTTTCGAATTCACCTTTGAATCCCATCTTACCTTTTATACAAGATTCTGCTATCGCAACTGCTAACCCGCCTTCTGCACAATCGTGGGCCGATTTCACTAAATCATGTTGGATAAGATTTCTACATAATTTTTGTACTGCGATTTCCTTCTTCAAGTCTATTGACGGCTGACCGGCAATTAAATCATGGAAAACTTCCAGATATTCACTTCCGGCAAGGTAGCTAACGTCACAAACAACCTCAGAAGATCCTAGCAATAGCACCACATTATCATCATTTTTAAAGCTCATATCTACGTGATTTCTGACATTTTCAGTGAGGCCCACGGCTCCTACAACGGGAGTGGGATATATAGGAGTATCTTGTGTTTCATTATATAAACTCACATTTCCGCTTATCACTGGGCTAGAAAATTTTGTACTGGCATCTGCCATACCCTTAACACAGTTTTCAAGTTGGAAATATACTTCAGGTTTTTCCGGATTACCAAAATTCAGACAATTTGTAAGGGCTATAGGTTCGGCCCCTGTGCAGGACACATTCCTGCAAGCTTCAGCGACGGCTATTTGGCCACCTACATAGGGATCCAGATATGTAAGACGCCCATTCCCATCAGTGGAGGCTGCTATACCTTTCTCCGTTCCTTTTATGCGAATGAGCGACCCATCGGAGCCAGGTGGTATCACCGTATTAGTTTGAACCTGATGATCATACCTTTGGTACACGGATTGACGACTAGTTAAATTGGAAGTGGTCAGAAGCTTCATTAAAACCATATTCGGAGAGATGTCTGGGACATTTATATTATTTAAATCATAGTTTTGTAATTGTTCCAGATATGGAGGGGTAATCGAATCAGTAACATACTGCGGGGGGTCTGTCAGCAATCCTATCGGTAGATCGGCCAACAATTGAGTCCCCCTGACAATATGAACTCGGTTGGATGTAGTAACTTTGCCTATTATCGAGTTATCTATATCCCATCTATCAAATATTTCTTTCACACTTTCAGCATTCTCAGGTTTAACAGAAATTAACATGCGCTCTTGGGTCTCAGACAACATAACCTCATATGGCGACATTCCATCATCTCTCCGAGGAACCAAATCAATATCAATCTCAATACCCGTTAACCCACTAGCAGCGCATTCCACCGACGCACTAGTTAGGCCAGCCGCCCCTAAATCTTGCATCCCATCAATATTTCCAGATTTAGCAACTTCAAGACAAGATTCAATCAGTATTTTTTCAAGGAAAGGGTTTCCAACTTGGACTGTCGGTCTTAATTCTCTTTCATCTTCAAAGCTCCTTGAGGCCAAGCCAGAAGCTCCATGAATACCATCTTTCCCTGTCCCAGAGCCCGCTAGTATCAATAAATTTCCGCTGCTTCCGGAAGTAGCTTTAACAAGCTCATCGACCCTTAATATCCCTATACACATGGCATTTACCAATGGATTGCCAGAATAACATTCAGCAAAACCCACCTCTCCTCCAATATTGGGAACTCCTATACAATTTCCATACCCAGAAATACCAGATATGACCCCGTCAAAAAGATATTTATTTCTTTCATGTGACAAAGGTCCAAATCTGAGTGAATTCAACAGCGCAATAGGTCTCGCGCCCATGGCAAAGATGTCCCGTACTATCCCTCCTACTCCAGTGGCGGCCCCCTGGTACGGTTCTATAGCAGACGGGTGGTTATGAGACTCTATTTTAAAAACAATCGCATACCCATCTCCAATATCAACTACCCCGGCATTTTCTTCTCCCGGATTTACCAAAAGTCTCGGGTTATCTGACGCAAACAACTTAAGTAACGGTTTTGAATGTTTGTACCCACAATGCTCGCTCCAAAGAGATCCAAACAATCCGAGTTCCAGGTGATTTGGCTCTCTTCCCAATCTTTTTACAATGAGCTCGTATTCAGCGGGGGATATTGCGAGCTCGTCCAATACATCCTTGTCAAATGCCATATTTTTGCAATCCCTATACCTGCACTAAGTTCCAAACCCTACAAACAATACTCCAATGATTACAATTATCGCCCCAACGACAGTTTGTTTTGTAATCTTCTCAATTCCCCGTAAAAATAGCGATGCCATTAATATTGTTATTAAAGGATAGACAGCTACTATAGGAGCTACAACTACTACCTCGGTTACATTTAGAGCCAAGTACCATCCAGAGACTCCTAAGGCAGAAGCACATCCAGACAGTCCAATTAATATCCAAGACCGACCGGACAGATTTCTAGCCTCCTTGCCCACCGTACCGAAGAACACTGACCCTGTTGCGATCAACCCAAACAAAATCGAAAATGCTGACGCAACCATAGGAGATGCGAAATCATCGGTAATTTTTTTTCCCACCAGGGCCGACAAGGCATACAAGAAAGCTGCACAAACGGCGAAAAGCAACCCATAATAAGTGATTTCTTTTACAGTTACCCTCATTCTTGCACTACCACCAGCGTAATCCCAACAACTATCATCAGGGTACCAGCCCCTAGCATGAATCCAATAGTCTCTCCCAGGAAAAGCACAGCCAATATAGCGGTAAATAACGGAGTCGATGACACTACTGCCGATGCTTTTGAGGCACCCATCACGCTAATGGCGTGAAAATTAAGAAATCGGCCTCCCAAAAAAGTGATTAACCCAGCCAAAATGAACCAAATAAAGGCCATCGGAGCTAAGGATAAAATTTCTTCATAATGCAAAGAAAGGGCTATCACCATGGTGACTGCGCTTGAAGAAATAAGCGATATCACTGTCGCTGTTTTTACGCTCACAGAGGACATACTTGCTTTTATGAAAACTGCACTCAGCCCGAAACCCAAGGCCGCCATCAAGGAAAGTAATATCCCGGTGATCAACCTACGTTTTCTTCCCTAGATAATCAACTACAGATCCGAATATCAATTTGCCGTCGGTTCCTCCCAGCAATGAATCACAGCAACGTTCGGGGTGGGGCATCATGCCCAGAACGTTTCCTTCCTCGTTAATCACCCCCGCGATATTATTTATAGACCCGTTTGGGTTATTAACAATGTCCATATCGCCATTCGGGGCACTATACCGAAATATCACCTGGCCATTGTTTTCAATCTCTCTCAAGGTTTCGTGTGGAGCAAAGTAGTTTCCTTCGCCATGCGAAATTGGCACTGAAATAACTTGCCCTGGGTTTGCTCTAGCAGAAAATGGTGTGGAGATATTATCAATTCTTAAATCAGTCCATTGGCATCGAAACTCAAGATGGTCATTACGAACCAAAATCCCGGGAAGCAACCCAGCTTCACACAAAATTTGAAACCCGTTACATATCCCGAAAATCAATCCCCCAGACCGAGCAAATTTAATTAAGGATTCCATCACAGGAGAAAACCTAGCAATAGCCCCGCATCTTAGGTAATCACCGTATGAAAATCCCCCCGGTAATATGATGCAGTCATAGGTTGAAAGATCCGTCTCTTTATGCCAAACGTACTCAACTGAGACGTTGAACACCTCATCCAACACGGTGTAGCAATCCACCTCGCTCCAGGTTCCAGGGAAAACAACAACTCCAAATTTCACAACGTTTACAATGCTCTCAATTTTTCAGTTACGATCGTACTTACAATTTTACCATCGGCTCGACCTCTAACTTGAGGCATTACAAAACTCATAACCTTTCCCATATCGCTCAAACTTGAAGCTCCTGTCTCTAATATAGCAGCTTTAATAATCTCTTCGATTTCTTCTGTAGGGAGCTGATCCGGAAGATACACCGATATAATATTGATCTCTTCTGTTTCTTTATCAACCAGATCGTGTCGATTGGCAGCAACGTATGCTTCTACACTGTCTTTGCGTTGTTGCACTTGCTTAGTAAGAACAGAAATTATTCCCTCATCATCTAAAGTGGTCTGAGAATTAATTTCCGCGTTACGTATTTCAGAAAATATTGTTCGTAACACCGTCCGCTTTAAAGCCTCTTTGTTTCTCATAGCATCTTTGAGATCTGAATCCAAAGTCTCACGTAGCATTGTTTTTGTTTATTCTCCTAGTTTTTGATTTCAAAATCACAATTCCGAGTATAAATTTTGACTGCCCTGCTGGTCAATGCTCATTCGATTATGCCAATTTGGATTTGGCAACATGTAATAATTCCAAAACTCTATTGCGTCCTAACACTTCCAATGAATCAAATAGAGGCGGTGATACCTTCTGTCCTGAGGTAGCAACTCTAATGGTTCCAAGCAAAGTCCCAACCTTAACATCCATCGAATCCGCCAACGCCCTTAATTCAACTTCAATAGCACTAGAGGAAAAGGTGTCGATTTTTGAAACCAACTTGTCCACTCTGTCTAATATTTGAGCGGTAGAATCCGCATTCATCTGTTTTTGTATTAGTTCATTTGGGTCGTAGGTAATTTCATTCTTGAAAACAAAAGCCACTAAAGCGGAAGCCTCAGAAAGAACTTTAATTCTTTCCTGAACTAATATGGAGATTTTATCCACTTCTCCCGAACTTGGATTTCTATCAAAAATTTCTGGAGGGAATTCTTTCCAATAGCTTCCAAGTATTTGTGATAATTCCAAGCTGCTCATAGACCGAATGTAGTGCCCATTCATCCAATTTAGCTTTTCTATATCAAAAATGGCGCTTGCAGAACTTATCCGGCTGGGATCAAATTTACTAACCAAATCTTCTTTGGATATTATTTCAGTGTCCCCATCAAGAGACCAGCCAAGTAAACTTAAAAAATTAAACATGGCTTCTGGTAAATAACCTGCTTTCTTATATTCCAAAACAGATGTTGCCCCATGGCGTTTACTAAGCTTAGATTTATCAGGGGCAAGTATAGTTGGTAGATGAGCAAACAGTGGCATTTCCCATCCAAGAGCCAAATAAAGCTGAATATGTCGTGGAACACTAGACACCCATTCCTCGCCTCTCAACACATGGGTTATATCCATGTAATGATCATCAACAACCGAGGCTAGGTGGTACGTAGGGTATCCATCTGATTTCAATATTATGAAGTCATCAGAAAGAGAATTATCGAATTCCAAATGGCCCCTCACCAAATCATCCATTTCTGATATACCCACATCTGGCATTTTAAACCTCACAACGAAAGAATCAGATAGGTCAGATTCATCCAGTTTTTTAGACCTACAGTTCCCATCGTATCCTACTAAAGCCACCTTGTTTTCAAGTTGTTTCTTCCTCAACTTTGATAATCTATCCGCATTACAAATACATTTATATGCCTTCCCGTTTTGCAAGAGACGCTCTGCCACATCGGTATATAAAGTCAGTCTTTCTGATTGGGTATAGGGACCGTATTTACCATCCAATCCAAGTCCTTCATCCCAATCGAGTCCCAACCATTTAAGAGAGGCTTTTTGTAATTCGATAGTCCCTTCCACTTTCCTCGCTTGATCTGTATCTTCAACCCTTACTATGAATTGCCCTGAACTGTTTCGAGCTATCAGCCAGTCGAAAAGAGCCGTTCTTATATTTCCAACATGAGGTTCACCTGTCGGGCTTGGGGCATATCTAACTCTTATTTTGGAAAAGTCCATAATTTATTCAAAATACTCGATTATTTTTCAAAAAATTAATTTGAATACTAACACTCACAAAATTCTAACTTAGGGAGTGTTTAAATTTAAGCAGGTCCTGCGGTAATGGTGATTTGAATTCCATCAGAATATCGTTGATAGGATGTGATAAAGAAATACTTATCGCATGTAAGAACTGTCTATCGAGCCCAGCAATCCTAGTGCCATATAAAATGTCCCCTGCTACCGGATGGCCTACTGAGCACAAATGAACCCTTATTTGATGAGTCCGGCCTGTTTTCGGCTTCACCTTCAGCCAATCAAACTGTGCAAATCTTTCGGTGACAGCATATTCGGTCTTAGCGTCTCGTCCATTTTCAACGATTGCCATTTTCTTACGAACGTGTGGGTCTCGTCCTATCGGACCATCAATTATTGCTTTTTTGTGATCCATATTTCCCTGAACCAGGGCCACATACTTTTTAGCAACGGTACGATTCTTGAACTGATCGGATAAAAATCTATGGCTTCGGTCGTTTTTGGCAACAACGATTACTCCAGAAGTATCCATGTCTAGTCGATGTACAATACCTGGCCTATTTTCCTCACCTACCCCCATTATATCGGGACAAAGAGCCATTACGGCATTGACCAACGTACCGTCAGGGTGGCCAGGTCCCGGGTGAACAGAAAGCCCAGCTGGTTTATCAATAACGATGAGCGATTCATCCTCGTAAATCACTGATAATTCTATTTTCTGTGGCTGTATAGAAGTCTTTCGATACTCAGGAACAATAGCTGTGATTTGTTGTCCTGCAGCTATTCTTGTGGAAGGTTTTCCTATCTTCCCATCCACTTTTACTAGGCCTTTTTTTATCAGCTCTCTTGCACTAGAACGAGAATAAGCTTCAATAACGCATGAAATCATTTGGTCCAATCTAATGCCATCTTGCTGGGCCACAAACTTTAATTCATTCATGAATCATCAGATTGAGTTTTATCTGGAGCGGAGATCCAACCAAATTTTTCTCCAAGCAGCAAGGTAATAATTAATAAAACCATTCCGACGCTAATCGAAGAATCTGCCACATTAAAAGCAGGCCACCATCCTACACTTATGAAGTCCACTACAGCACCATCTTTCAAACGATCAGCCAAATTTCCTAAAGCCCCTCCAACTACCAATCCTATGCTCAGTCGATACCATATGACTGTAATTTGTTGTTGCTGAAAATAATACAAAACCACCCCAATTCCAACTATAGATGCTATGATCAGAAGGTTAGTGAAACCAGAAAAAAGCCCAAATGCAGACCCTGTGTTCAGCCCGTGAACGATTCTTAAAAATCCCTCTTCTGGCCAAGACCCGTATAAGGGAAGCTGACGACGAATCACCTCTTTCGAGATTTGATCCAAACCAAATACTACGATAACTATGCTGTAAAAAAACCAATCTTTATACCAAATCATATTCTTAAAACTTCGCCAGATTTGTGAATACCTTACTTAACAAAAGTTGTTATTACCCAATATTGTAACTGGTTTAAATTACACCCGGTTTGAGCCAACTTCCTTTATAAAAATACCAAAAGAACGCTAAACACCTCACCACATTGCCACAAGCAATGCCCCACGGGACTCCTCCAGAATCCAAGGGCGTTAAAAAGGCCAGCCCAAAAGCCATAGGTATTTCAATTAACCACATAGTTGTCAGTGTTATATTCATTGGAGCAACAGTTGCTCCAGTGTTACTTATCCCATGTGTCAAAACTTGGACTGAACTCATAGGAAAAGTGGCTATGGCAAGTATAAACAACCAGGTGGTCATATGGCTTATAAAATTTGGGTCCCCGTTAAATACTGTGGCGATCTCTTCTGTAAACAATAAATATAAAGTCATTGCTATAGCACTTAAAATAGCAGAATATACTAATGCCCAGCTCAAAGAGCTTTTAGCTTTAGTGATGTTCCCAGCCCCTAAATTCTGCGCTGCTACTGCTGCTGAGGCTCGACCTAAGCCTCTACTGGTGTTGTTGACTATATTTTCAACCCTCCTTGACAAAGCAAAGGCTGCAACTGGAGCACCACCGAATTTTGAGACGCAAATTAAAAGGACCAACTGAGAAACGGATCTCTGCATAGATGTCATGGCAGCTGGCAGCCCGACCCGAAACAATCTCCCAATTAAAATGATATCAACTCGGTAGGATTTAAAAGACAGTTTTAAACCTGAATTCCCTTTAAATAAAACCACTAAATTCATAATCATACCGAGGAGCTGAGCTACGATATTTGCTGCAGCTGCCCCAGCTATACCCATATCAGGAAACCATAACCACCCAAATATAAAAAACGGGCTAAACAGTATGTGAACTCCGCGACTTACAGTTACGGCCTTCAATGGGTTAATACTGTCGCCTGCTGCGTTCAAGGCCCCCCCCGTGAGCCGTGTGAAATTCTGCATCGAATATGCAACGAATTGAAGTTGCATGTATGTGGTGGCCGACTCAATCACAGCCCCACTCACTCCTACTATTGACAATAACTTATCTGTGAAAACGATTCCCAGTCCGCCAACCAGTAAAGTCCAAATAAAAGTCATTGTTAAGGCTTGTAGTAACACATGGTTTGCATACTCTTTATCATTTGCCCCAATAGCCCGAGATATCATGGCCCTCATGCCAGCATCCAAGCCAATCCTAGCCGTGGAGTAAATCAATATATAAGTTTGCGCTACCCCAAGGCCAGCTATGGTCCTGTACCCCATTCTTCCAGCCCAAAAAAGATCTGCAATCTGGTCCACAACTGTAAGCGCGCTATCAGCCATTTGAGGCCAGGCCATGTTCCACAAGTTTCGAGGTACGCTGCCCTGCGTCAGATCTCGCCTGGAGGCATTGCCATCCTTCGCACTAGAATTGGGTTGCTGCATTAAGACACTTTATGAAATCAAAGAATTAGTCGGGCGTGACAGATTCGGCCTTTTAACAAGCAACATGACCAAAGCACCAACCAAATTTATTACAGCATAGGAAATGAATGGGACCGTATAACTACCATAATTATCAAACATCCATGCTGCCCATACTGGGGCGATGGCCATTAAAACGCCGTTTGGCAGCATAGACCAACCCATTATGGAAGCGAAAGCTTTTCTACCAAAATAATCGCCCCTTATTGCAGTCATTAAAGGTATTCGTCCCCCAAAGGCCGTTCCATACAATATCGCGAACAATAAAGCCATCGGCAAACCATTTGCCACGGTCAATACTATGGTGGATATCCCCTGCAAAAATAAAAAAAATGCCACTAAGTATTTTTTTGATAATTTATCCCCCAACCATCCCGCTACAAAAAGACTAGGTAATGCAACTACGGAAGATGTCAATTCTATATAACTAGCGGTGGTTGAAGTTAGGCCAATATCCTGTAGTCTGGCCATTAAATGAAGCGACAGGGTAGCTAGAGAAATGGTAGAAGATACATGTGCAACCGTGAGAATCCAAAAAACTGAGGTCCTCAAAGCCTGTCCCACTGTAAATTCCACCTCGCTGCCTTCAGAGGTTTTATTATCTGAGACCTGTGAAACTGGTTTCGGCTCATGTGAACTTAAATTCTCCCCGTCTGGCTGGAGGCCCAATTCTTCAGGGTGATTCCTAATGATTTTCACGCAAGGCAGCACAATCGCAATAATTATCAGCCCAAAGAAAAACACCGTGAGTCGAAAATTATGGTTCAGGGCGATTGTGTAGGGTGGAACAAAAATACCGGCAATGAGAACACCTGACATTGCACCAGCCATTGCTATTGTCCGTTTCTTTTTGAACCAACTATTTATAATAGTGACTACTGCCAGCCATCCCCCAATACCATTGCCAAGGTTTATCAAAACAAAAACAGCATAAAACTGCCACAATGATTGAATGGAAGAGAAAAGTGTGAACCCAACAGCCATAATGGAAAATCCAATTAGGACCATTTTTCGAGCACCAATCCGATCGATAAAAAAGCCCTCAACAGGTCCTAACGCAGCCCCTTCTACTCGGGTTAAGAGAGAACTTATAGAAATTTGTGTTCTACTCCAGCCAAATGTATTCTGAAGTACGGGCATCATAGGACTCATGCCCCTAAAAACACCAAGTGAGCTAATGGACAGCAAAAAAACACCCACAACGACAAGATACCAACCATAAAAAACATTTGTTGTTTGAGAATTCTGTCCTAAAGGTTCAGTGTCATTATGTCCCGGAAGTTGCATCCTGAAGATGGTAACAGAAAGGTGTTGAATTCACAGGTTTTGCAATGCTTTTTATCCGATAAACTTTAGAGGATTGTGTAAGGCTTTTATTCATGGAAATAATCGGTCTAAAAGTTTGGATAACAGTTGCTGAAAGATCTTCCATCGATGGGTCCCCGAATGGACGAAGTTATGTATTTTTAAGAATAGACACTAATGAGGACTGGAATTGAACAAGTATGTCTCATTTTGAATTTAAATGTACCAAATGTTTTAAAAGTCATAAAGCTGATCCCCAAACCCTCAAGTGTGGAACTTGTTCTGGAACCTTGTCGGTCAAGTATGACGATTCGAAAAGACCCGTTGCTATTATGGTCGGTGGTGGAACCCTAGAGATGCCTATTCCTTTATCTTCTCTCTCCGAATACCTCTCGCTCGGGGAAGGAAGCACTCCTGTTGTCTCTATGCCCAATATTTCCGCTATGCTTGAAACTGCAATTTACGCGAAGCTTGAATTTATGAATCCGACAGGGTCTTTTAAGGACAGAGGCACTGCAATGATGATATCTGCTTTGAAATCTAAAAACGTCAGTGAAATTGTAGAGGATTCTTCTGGAAATGCCGGAGCTTCCGTATCAGCATATGCAACTAGAGCAGGAATGAAAGCTCACATATTTGCTCCTTTGTCAGCCCCACAAACAAAACTAAATCAAATTAAAATTTATGGTTCGGTTTTACATGCAATAGACGGCAGTCGTGACGAAACGACTGAAGCGGCAGAAAAATTCGTTGAAAATAAATCACTCGTTTATGCATCACATAACCTCAGTCCATTTTTCGTAGAGGGGACAAAAACATTCGGCTACGAAATATTTAATGATTTCGACAGGGAAATACCAGAAAACATTGTTGTACCTGTAGGAAATGGGTCACTTTATTTAGGGATTTGGAAAGCGCTTGAAGAGCTGAAAGAAAAGCGTCTAATCAAAACTCTACCCAAAATGCATTGTATCCAAGCTGAAAACGTAAATCCTATAGCGTCAAATAAAGCCTGGAGCAAGTCTGAAATAAAACCAACTGTGGCAGGAGGAATAGCAGTCGGGTCTCCTCCTAGAAAATCAGAAGTTCAAAGTGTGTTGCGTCAATCAGGAGGAACTGCTTACTCAGTCACTGAAGCATCAATTGTAAAATGGCAAATTAAATTAGCAAAACATGAGGGCCTTTTTTGCGAACCAACTTCTGCGGCGGCATTTGCTGGCCTTGAAAATCTCATACATAAAAACCAGATTAACAAAAATGAAAGAGTCTTAATTCCGATTACCGGCTCTGGGCTAAAAGATGTTTTCCCTGAATAAGAGTCTATTACCGATATTTTGATATTGTTTTTTCTAGACCCTCTAGAGACCCCTGTATAGTAGCGTCCTCCATACAGTAGGATATTCGAAAGTACCCAGGCAACCCAAAGCCACGACCTGGCACTACAAGAACTTTATTCTCCTTTAACTCCTCCGAAAATTGGACATCGTCCTTTATAGGAGATTTGGGAAACATATAAAAGGCACCTTGAGGCTTGATCAATGAATATCCCATATTTGTTAGCTCTTTGTATAGATAATCTCTTTTCTTTTCATATACTCTCACGTCTATCGTTGTGTCTTGTAGATGTGCTATCAGATGTTGAATAAGAGCGGGGGCATTCACAAATCCCAAGGTTCTATTACAAAACACTAACCCGTTGACCAGTTCCTCAATATCAGGACAACTTGGGTTAACCGCAATATAGCCGATCCTTTCGCCTGGCAACGCAAGATCTTTCGAATGAGAAGTAGCGACTATACTCCTGTCATGGTACTTAAATATGTGAGTATATTCGAGATTGTCAAATATGATTTTTCTGTACGGTTCATCACTAACTAAATATATTTCAGTACCGAATTCGACTTCCTTTTCTTTTATGATCCTGCACATTTCCGACAAGGTTTTATCCGCATAAACAATTCCTGACGGATTGTTTGGTGAATTTATCAATACCCCCTTTGTATTGCTGTTGATGGAGCTACGGAAAATTTCCATATTCGGTAGAAAATCCTCATTGGGAGGTACTACTTTGCAAGAACCACCGTGGTTGTCAGCATAAAAATTATATTCAACAAAGAAAGGAGCAAAAATTACAAATTCTTCGCCAGGATCCAGAAGAGTTTTCATAACTACGTTGAGGGCACCACCAGCACCGCATGTCATCACAATTTCGTTTGAAGTAAACATCACCCCTGTCTCATTAGAAAGTCCTTTCGCCACCGCTGATCTAGTTTCAGTTAAGCCGGCATTAGGCATATACCTGTGCATGCCATTTATAGGATTTTCCGATATCTTTTTTAATTCTGTATAAAATCGTTCAGGGGGGTTCATCACAGGATTACCTAGTGACAGGTCAAAAACATTTTCTTCTCCGTATTGCTGCTTAAGAGCAATTCCTTCTTCGAACATTTTTCTTATCCAGGAACCCTTTTCCATGAACCCACGAACTTTATTAGAAATTGCCATTTTGGTAGCTCCATTCAATCATTTGAAAAATGTGGATTATAACCATTAGTTTTCTTCACCCATATTGCCTATTGCATCTACTAATCTGCCTAAAGTTTCAACCCCAAGTCTTCCTGCCATTCTAAGTACTATTTCACCTCTATCGTTTATTACGATGAAGAATGGGAAAGAACTCACACCGTAAGCAGTAGCAATTTGGCTAGAGGGAGTGTCCACTATTGAGGAAACGGGCCATTTTTCAAGGTCCAGCCATGTATGCGGTGGAAAATTGGGCCTATCCTCGTTAATTGAAGTCAATAAAGTAACCATCCTAACCCTATCTAAAGAATCGGAGTCATTCAAAAATGGCGCCAATTCTCTAACCTCATTTCGACAATGAGAACACCAGTGTGCGAGAACCATTATTAATGTCGTTGGCCCCTCACCGCCAATATAAATCTCTTCTCCATCCAACCCAACAGCTTTTACCTCAGGAGCGGCCCAGCCTAATGCTGAATCATCATACCCTTGAACCAATTTTGGTAGGTATCTACCTTTAATTTGTGCCTTTACATCCCTGTAAAACCCTTCATCTTCATAGGATTTAATTATTCCATTTTTAAGGGTTTTATCAACAATAATCGGAAAACCTGTTGCGAGTTTTTTATCGTTAAGTGATTTGAGAGATTTAGACACATTATTGGATACAATTGTTGGGGTTAGTCTAGGCGGCTCTTCCTTTTTAGGTGATGGGCCACTAGGTGCACCTATAACGGTTTTTGGAGCTGACAAATCCCTCGTCCCGCCAACAAGTGTGTTGTCAAACGTAACCTGAAGTTTCGAAATCTCCGGTTCAGCAATAACATTGGCGGCAGGCTCTACCTCAGTGCTGCACCCTATCAGCAAAGCGAATAAGGCCAAGCACAATAGGAATATGGCAACCTTATACAGATTGTTAGCGGAGAAAAATTTATTGGGCAGTGATTCCATCATATATAACCAATTCTGAGCCTGTGACATATCTAGATTCATCTCTGGCCAAATACAGACCCCCCAACGTCTTTAGAATTAACGGTGGCCTTTAGAGGTGTCCTATTCAACTGAAAATCCTGGCCTTCTCTACTCCCAATCATTTCTGAAACTACATCCGTATCAATAATTCCAGGATGAACGGAATTACATCTTATATTTTCATACCCATGATTCACAGCTCTAGATTTTGTTAATGTCCTAACAAGTCCCTTACTATCACCGTAGGCACTAAATCTAGAGCCCATCAAACCTGGGATCAAAGCTTTGTTCCCAAAAACTCCTTTAGAATTATTATTCTGACGGTGATCCCATTCTTCACCAATGGTACCCTCAACTCCTTCCATCAGCAAAATACCGGCATTATTAATCAATATATTTAGCTTGCCATACTCAGATACAGCCGGTTGAACAGATTTTGACTAATCATCCTTTACTAACTCGTCAAAACGAACGAACTTAGCTTCTCCATCTTGAGCAACGGCTTCAGACTCTACTTGAATTCCTTCTGAATCAAGTATGCCCTCTATGATTATTTTTGCGCGGCCGGGAACAAAAAGGTGTGCTTCTTCTACGCCTTACCATCTAGCACCGCCTGAAATTATCGCGACCTTACTGAATACCCGGCCCACGTCATTTTCCATATGGATTAACTTAAACCTATAATATCAAAGCGTTTCCTTGACTACGCCCTTTGGTTACAGGACAATTGAAAACGCAAATTTTTGTTCGTACTATAGATTAATAGTAGGTACGACTCACATTTGGGCCCGTAGCTCAGTGGTTAGAGCGGTCGGCTCATAACCGATTAGTCGCAGGTTCGATCCCTGCCGGGCCCACCATTACAAAAAGGAACAAATTCTGATTGTCCAAGTTAATTTTACTGAATTTACTGGCAGCCATTTTGATTATGTTATGGGGAGACACAGTTCGGTTGGAGGCCCATGGAAATATGAAGGATATCCACTATGGCACAACTGGAGAATATGATTTAAAAATAAGTATTATTCCTCACGAACCGGTATCGGGCTCAGTTCATTTTCACATTGAACCAACCTTGTCATCTACAACAGAACCCATTGAAAAAGCTATTATTACAGTCATAATTCGACAAGGAGAAGACGCTTTTCAATCGAGAGCTGTAAATTCCCCATCCTCACCAGCTATCTATGATGCAAATTTGACCTTTGAAACCCCTGGTGAATGGGAAGTGGAAATAAAAATTTCCACTAAATTAAATATTGAAGATAAAATCAATTTTAAATTGAGTATTTTGGATTCTGGTAGTGCCACAAGCAATGCCGCCGGAATATTCTTCCTTTTTGTGTTTTCAGTGCTTATAACGGGTTCCATATTTTTATATATACGTTATGGAAGAAAACCCAAAACCAAAATCATCAGCGAAGAGTGAAATCTTGCATGCTTCTTAGCCAATTCTCACCGTCACGTTGAAAGTATGATATTTCCACTAATTCTCCATGCACCATATGTTGTCGTATATGAGATGGTGTGAATTTTCCCAAATTGTTACCGACTTTAAAATTATAAATTTGTCCCTCCGCTGTCTGTAAGGAGAGGTAATCAATCTCCGTAAGGGAACGAGCTTTGAATTCGGTAACCAAGCCAGACACTTCCACAAGTGACACATCAATTATATTCATATGTTCCCCACCACAAGATAAATTCCCTATCAATAAAAGAACCCACATCAACGGCACATTATAGAAAAATGGTTTACACATCTGACGATACATATATATATATTTAACACTGGCACTACTTGCAAACATTCATACATGTTCGGCAAAAATAGTTCCTAAATTAGATTGAACTCACAACAGGTTCAATCTAACATAAATTACTATAAAGTTAGAACATGCTATTCATATAAGTTCAACAATCTCTGCCTATAAAAAAGTCACCTGGGGCGTATAACTCAAAAGTGGTTTATGAATACACCAAGTAAGATCGCCTTCAGCTGTATCGTTCTTATTGCCTTTGTGTTCGCCTCCTTCAACAGCGTAATACAAATATCGGCCGATCAAAATGCTCAATCAAACCATCGAATAGTAATACTTGGAATAGACTCAAATTCTGTGGTTTTCAAAGAATCCCATATGGAAATGGTGGATTCAATAATTGGAATCATGTCGACAATAAAACAAGGTGATGATTTCTATCTGATGCCAATGGACTCACCCGCCAATTACATTGGGCCTTATAGGGCAGGGGAAAATGATTTCATAGAGTTTCCCGAAAAAGTGCGGGACATAATTTCAAATTCCGAACCCAATTCCTCCTTGGGTGTAGCAGTCGATGAGATACTTGGAGAATCTTACGGCCTATTAGATATAGAAAGTGCCCCTCCAGGGTCAGGAATATATCTCATCAGTACTAACGAATATCCAAACCATGAAGATTATGTGGGCCATAGGTTGGATCCTTTAGCCGGTCTTTTTTATGAAAGGGGCTGGCATATATCTGCTTTCGTGTTGTCGGGAATTCCGGCGTCCAATTTAGAAGTGTCCACTAATCTTGCGGCTACTTCTGAGGGAAACATATTCCAATTACAAGAAATTGGAGGATTGAAATTATTTACAGATTACTTATTAACAACCGATAACCGAGGAACATTAATCTCCTCTGGAGAAAAGAAGCTGACTTTTAGCAATCTACTAATCTCTGACATAGCAGTCTTACCTGGTACTGAATATGTGATGGCTTTGTTCTTCAGAGAAAACAACGCCGGTTCCTTTAGACTTAAAAACCCCGATGGCCTCGAAGCTTCCACAGGTGACAGGTCCTCTTCTTCCGTACTTGAAACTCCTAACGCTGTGATATGGATAATTAATGATCCTGCCCCCGGCAATTGGAATGTCGATGTGACAGGACTAAGCGGTCTTGTATCCTCATGGTATTTAGCATCGAATAAATATGGGCTGAACTTTCAAATGCCGAAAGTGGTACCGACAGATGAAGCAGCTACTATTTCTGCTTTTATCACGGAAGCCCAATCTATATTGATAATGGGTGAGGATGCGTCTATCAGTGCTGATGTTGTCACCCCAGATAATACCTCCATAACATATGTATTGAAAGACGAGGGAGTCGATGGTGATTTAAAATCTGGTGACGGGTATTACTCAGCGAAGATTCCTGCACCTCTATCAGAAGGAAAACATTCAGTGTCAGTCCATTTAGGCTGGCTCAATATCAAATACAATCTGACTCGAGATTTCACTTTTCAGGCCGACGTATTTCCAACAATTGAGATGGTCCCACTTTACACCTCCAATCTTTTCATTGGTGAGGAATATACAGTAGCAACAATATACACAAAAATTAAAGATTCCCCTTATGCTGTTTTACCATCCGCCATCACACCCCAAATCGTTAACAATTTACAATTCCACGGAACCTTGAAAACCAGCCCTAGATCACCTGACTCCGAGGGTAAAGCCTGGATGTATGATGTGATTTTCTCACCGGATAAGCCAGGCCAGATTTCAACTATATTTAATGTGAATTTAGCTTATGGCGATAGAGATTATTCGCGATCAACAGAAAATTTGATTTTGGAATCAAGGGTGATTCCTCAAACCCCAGCCCAACCGTATTCCAATGTGCCTTATCAGCCGGAACCGAATAGCCTTCCCCCAAGTACAAACACTTCAAAAACCAGCATGCCTATAGGAATTATGATTCCTATAGGCATGCTAATCATTATCATTATTATTATTGTGATATATCACAATTCTCTGCCGAAGTCGTATGGATTCATTAGTGATGAATCGGGAACCTCAATACTAAACTTCAATCGGTTACCGGGCAGGAAGGTAATGAGGTCAATTTTTACTCGGCATATAATCACTGGCTCAGAATCTGGAATGGCTGAGTTTATTGGAAGCAATTTCGTCTTCGGAAAAAGCTCTCTTTTAATAACAGCAACAACTGCTGCACATACGATTAGAGTAAACAATCACCCATTGGTTGGATCTGCATATGTTTCAGATGGCACTTGGATTGGAGCAACAGGCAAATTATTCCGATTCACATTAGATAAAACTTACCCGAATCATAATTCCTAGTTAGATTCTCTCGTCGTTATCGTCACAGTTTTAATAGCATCGCCAGGTTTGGTGGCGGACTCAGGGTCCCGTATGGATAACCCGGTTACAACGTCCATCCCATTTACAACCTTCCCAAACACAGAATGGCAGGAATCCAAGGCACAATCCTTAGGTTGGTCATTCGCATCAAATCCGTCTAGGAATTCAGTTGCTGAAAAAGTTATAAAAAACTGGCTACCATTGGTACCTTTCCCGTCCACTAGCCCTTTATTAGCCATAGACAAAACTCCTGCAGAATTATGCCTAGCATCTACGTGAAACTCGTTCTCAAAATAATAACCAGGGCTGCCACTACCAGTACCGGAAGGATCGCCCCCCTGTGCCATAAAGCCATCGATCACCCTATGGAAGGTCGTACCATTATAATAATTTTTGTTTGCAAGAAATACAAAATTGTTAACCGTATTAGGTGCGAGTTCATCATATAGTTCTATGATGAATTGCCCGCCATCTTCCATTTCAAACGTGGCAAAAAAGTCCTTAGTAGTATCTATAGCCATGGACGGAGGGTTAGCGTAAGACTTGACTTCGGAACTTTCCTGACTAGTTTCGCAAGACATATATATAAGAAACAATGCCATCAATACTAATATTGAGATCGGTGCTGCAATTGGTATTGAAACTCTCATGTTTTGTAAACCTACACCTTTAACATTATCCTGCTATGTTTTTAATCGCTTTCAACGCTATGTAGTACCCATATAATCCAAATCCAGTGATAACGCCTTTACAGGAGGGCGCTATCTGGGAAACATTACCTCTCGCCGAAGGATTGGAAATATGGACTTCAATTGTTGGATACTCTACTTGAGTTATAGCAGCTGCCAGTGCAGGATGGCCTGAAGAATACCCGGCCGGGTTAATAATAGCTGCATCGTAGCCATCTTCATGAGCCTGATAAAATTTATTTATGACTTCCCCCTCGATATTTGAGTGGTAAATATCAACGGTCACATCCAGTTGTTTAGCATATTCTTTAATCTGGTTACTATAGTTTTCCATTGTGTCACTTCCGAAAATTTCCACCTGTGACTTACCTCGCATATTAATCCCAGCCCCATGAACAACTAATATTTTGGTCATCAATCTTTCTCCCAACGAAATTCTGTCAGAACAGTGCCAAATTTTAGCACAGGGTGCAAATTAAAGTTCTAAAGCAGATAAGCCAGCTTTTACGATTGTTTCAACATCAATTCCGTATTCTCGGTAAAGATCTTCCCTGCTTCCAGACTGCCCCCAATCATCAACCCCCAAAGACACTGTTTTACTACCGAGGGCTCCCCCAATCCAGGAAAGTGAATGTGGATGCGCATCTGCCAAAGTCAAAATCGGTGCGCCACCTATATGCCCCGGCAGCAGCGTTGCCAGACCTTCAGACAAGCCATAACCTTTTTCAATAGATTCCTTCACTAAATCTCTATAGTGTCGATACAAAGGGCCGGGCCCGGTAACATTAATGACATTGGCTAAGACACCCTCCTCAAATAAAATATCACTAGCTTCACATGCCTCAGGAATCATGGCTCCCACACTCACAATTGTTAAACCATTCCCATTCACACTTGAAAAGGAACCAGCAGTTCGATCTCTTAAACAATAAGCTCCTCTCAAAACCTGCAGTCTCAAAGATTCGATTTGCGAAGTGTCTGATGGAACTTGTAATAAATTTTGATCAATTCGTTTGCTTGTGAGTCTCAAATAAGTTGACTGTCCCCTTTTTCTTATCTGGTGCAAGGCGGATAACATGATCCACTCCAACTCTTGGCCAAAGCAAGGTTCATATGCATCCAGCTGAGGCATTTCAACACCAATCGATGCAGTCATCATCGATTGGTGTGCGCCTCCTTCAGGGGCTAAAGTCAACCCAGACGGTGTCCCTACAACAATGAATTTAGCGCCTGCGTAAACGCTATACACGAATGCATCCAGTCCTCTCTTTATGAAGGGATCATAGAGAGTACCAATAGGAAATAACATTTCCCCATTCATTTCATTAGAAAGCCCGAGCTGGCCGAGCATCATGAATAAATTATTCTCAGAGATACCTAATTCAATATGTTGTCCACTCTTGGATTCTTCCCACTTTAGAGCTCTTACAATACCCTCTTCTGGAAGAGTCTCGGTTTCATTCGGCTTCCAGATACTAACTCTATTTATCCAGCCACCTAAATTTGTGGAACTTGCTACATCGGGACTCACTGTAACTATCCTTCGAGACAAGTCCCCCAAACTTCTAGACATATCGGTTAATATTAGCCCGAAAATTTGTTGAGTCGACATATTCCCCGAATATTTCCTGCCAAAATCCCGAGGAATATCTTCTTTGGGTGGAGGAGTTACTACATCAAGTCTGCTCAGTTTTTCTGATGTAGACCTAAGAAACTGTGATTCTACAGACTCACTACCAAACCCACCCCAAATGTTGCTTGACTCAATATTTAATTTTTTTCGGAGTTCCTCCATTTGAGAATCTGACATTGTAACTGAGTGGTTCTGAGGATCACCGACGGAGGGTAACCTGTATCCTTTCATGGTATACGCAAATACCACACTTGGCCCATCTGTCTTATCTGTCTCTTGGAAAGCCTTCCTAAGAGTTGAGAAATCGTGGCCTCCCAAATTATGGAAAAGGCGGCTTAATTCCTCATCATTCCAGTCAGATATGAATTTTTTCATTTCTTCCGGATAGGCGGTATAAGCAGGCAACCATGCCCGAAGTTCTTCTGAATTCACCCTCAAAAGACGTTGGTAGACCTGATTACTCATGCTGTCTATCGCTTCCCGTAACATTTCACCGTCTGGAAGTCGAAAAGCATGCTCCAGCAGGGCTCCGTACTTAGCTTCCACCACATGCCAACCATTGGCCACAAACATATCCTTCCATGCACCCACCCTTATCCCAGGAATAACCCTATCAAGGCTTTGTCGATTTAAATCAACCACCCACAATATATCCGAAGCATCCTGCATAGCAGGTTCGGCTATTGCCTCCCATACAGATCCTTCATCTAATTCAGCATCTCCAACTATCGATATGTATCTTCCTTTGAGGTTTTCCCCATGATTATGGGAATTGTTGTAGGAACGTACTATGGACGCAAAATTTGGAGCTACTGGTCCTAGACCAACCGAACCAGTTGAAAAATCAACTGAATCTGGATCTTTGGTTCTGCTCGGGTATGCCTGTAGGCCATGGTAGGCTCTCAATTCGGTTAGATACGATGCATCAAGGTTCCCTAAAAGGTACTGAATTGCATGAAAAACTGGAGACCCATGTGGTTTTATTGAAATTCTGTCCTGATTATCCATGAAATCGAAGTACAAAGAGGTCATCAATGTAACTATTGATGCGCTGGATGCTTGATGACCACCAATCTTTGTCCCATCAGAATTTTCTCTAATGTTATTGGCATGATGGACCATCTGCATTGCCAGCCAAAGCACACGATCCTGTACCGACTCCAAAAGTTCTATTGAAGGCTGCGGTTCAATTTTATTTGGATTAGTAGCAATTGTCACTATTAACCACCTCTGGAGTGCCGAAAATGCTTCGTATAAAAGTATAGCATCGGTGATTTGATTCGATACCTAAAGTCTATCAATCTAGGTAGGAGGTCATCCAATCGAGACCGGCAACAGTGGTACCTGCAGGGACATACTCGCATCCTATCCACCCTTCGTATCCAAGAGCATCGATGAATTCAAATAAATATTTGTAATTTATTTCCCCAGTTCCAGGTTCATGCCGGCCAGGGTTATCCGCCAATTGCATATGACTTATCAGATCAATATTTGCCTCTATCGTTCTTGCCAAATCGCCTTCCATAATTTGCATATGGTAAATATCGTGCTGCAAGTATAAATTGTCAGATCCAACTTCTTTAATCAATGAAGAGGCCTGATCTGTTCGATTGAGGAAAAAGCCAGGCATATCCAAAGTGTTTATGCTTTCCACAATGAGCTTCACTCCTGCTTCCTTGAAAATGGGCGCCGCATACCTGAGGTTGGCCACCAAGGTATCCTGAGCTTCTTGGGCCAACATAAGTTCTGGTTTTATTCCAGCTAAACAATTCACCTGTGGGCAATTTAGAGCGGAGGCATATTCTACAGCCAAGCCAACACCTTCTTGGAATTCGTTCACCCGATCAAGATGGCAAGCAATCCCTCTTTCCCCCGCATTCCAATCACCAGCTGGCAAATTATGTAAGACTTGTACCAAATTATTCTCCCCTAAAAGGTTAACCAATTGTTCCTTAGGGTAGTCATAAGGAAATAGATATTCCACAGCATTAAACCCTGACTCAGAGGCGACTCTAAACCTATCAATAAAATCTACCTCGTTGAACATCATGCTTAGATTAGCAGCAAAGTTTGGCATTTTTTCTCCTTATTTATTTGCTTAAAAGTTTGTCTGTTGAGGTGTCTAGATTGTATATCTACTTTCCAAATTAAACATCGCATGCTATCCAATCATAACAACTCACAACAAAGTATCCGAGAAACTCAATCGTGATAGAATCTGATACCACGTGGGGACGCGCGGATTTGACAGGGGATGTCACCGCGAGATTGCAGGTCGGGGCGCCTTCATCCTCGTTAAAAAGATGGCAAAAAAGTAACTGGCAACAAACAGCTAGCACTAGCCGCTTAAGCGGCTACGTCCTTCACGTCCGATCCCCGAAGGTAGTGAAAGGGCGACAATAGACGGGGTGCAGCCAGTTAGATGCCGATATATCTGGCTAAAGACTATCGGCTAGTCTGTTTCAAGCGCTAGCCGGTCGGGGCTTGAACAGTCGAATTTAATGTCCGGCTAAACCTGTAGTATATCTCGATCGGGGTGTTTTCTGGACGGGGAGTTCGACCCTCCCCCGTCTCCACCATGAACATAAATATCACACCTGTTCCGTATGGGAAATTCGCACAATAAATGGATTACCTACCTAATCAAGTTAGAAACATTTCTCCGTTTACGATCAACATGTACCCTCCTTCACATATAAGAGGAACTGCCCATGTTAAAAAAATAAGCGTCTACACTGTCACAATGAAGGACGCTCAAGGTGCCAATTCGTATTTTGCTCATACGCATAGGCAACATTCATCACTCTAGCCTCGTCAAATGGCCGCCCTGCAATCTGGATTGCCAAAGGAAGTTTGTTATTCCCTTCTGCTGTATATCCACAGCAGATAGACAGAGCCGGGCCGCTTACTAGACTAAAAAACCCTCGATATGACGCCTCAGTTAAAGCACGAGCAGCTGCTTCCTTACTTCGTATCCCAGGTTCTAAATTCATAACTGTCGCCGGTTCTGAGGCACCAGGCATTACAAGTACATCAAATAGTTCAAGTGCTTCCAAAGCCTGTTTGCGCACCAAAGTACGTATCTTCTGTGCTTTGTAGTAGACCTGTGACGGAATCAATTCCCCAGTAGTAAAGGCAACACGAGTATTGTGATGAAACTCATTTGGTCTGTTACGAAGCCATTCCGGGTGCAAGCTTGAGCGTTCAACAGCACTTATTATCCTACTTGCAACACCCGCGACGGGGGCTAATGGGAGCGATATCTCTTCCACTTCAGCCCCAAGAGTAGCAAGGACTTCAGTTGCCTGTAACACTCCTTGTCTCACCGGTTTAGTGACCCCTATAACATCAGGGTCCAAGAATTCTTTCACTACCCCTATTTTGGCTCCCTTTATATCTCCAGTCAGCGCAGCACAATAATCTGGCACCGGTACATCTTTCATATACTGATCTTTATGGTCAAATCCAGCAATTGCTCTCAAGGTCAATGCACAATCCTCGACCGTACGAGAGATTGGACCTATCGTATCTAAGGACCATGACGCTCCCTCTACTCCATACCTACTAACTCGACCCCAGGAAGGTCTAATTCCGACTAACCCGCAATTGGAAGCAGGACCCCGTACTGACCCCCCGGTATCCTCGCCAAGTGAGGTAGCGCACATAAAAGATGCCGTGGCTGCGCCAGAACCAGTACTTGATGTCCCAGGGTTCCTAGTGAGATCCCAAGGATTGTGTGTTACCCCAAAGGCAGATGTTATCGGGTCACCCATAGCAAATTCAGTCATGTTCAGCTTCCCAAGGATTATTGCCCCCGATCTCTTAAGCCCTGCCACCACTGTCGCATCAAAACCCGGCACAAAGTCTGAACGGATTTTTGACCCGCTTGATGTTCGTACACCTTTTGTATATATCTGGTCCTTCACCCCAACTGGAACTCCATGCAAAGGGCCCTTGATCAACCCTGCATTTATATCAATTTCTGCCTGTTGGGCTTCCGCTAACGCCTGGTCCGCCAAAACAGTAATATATGCGTTTATCTTGCTATCAACCTCGGTTATCCTATCAAGGTATGCTTTTACAGCCTCCACGGGAGAAATTTGCTTTTCCTTTATTTTAGTAGCCAAATCTGCTGCTGACATAAAAATTAATTCTTGATCGCTCATAACTCTTAATCCCCCTTTTGTAAAATAATCGGCAGGGGTTCAACAGCATTAATATCTTCAAGATTAAGGCTATCGATAGCTTCCAACATAGCATTCAAGCTGTAACTAATATCCGTGATATCGGAGTCCTGTATTTCTATATTCACGGCCTTAGCTAATCCGCGAATTTCATCTTCATTCAATTCAGACATGTTAACTCTCCTCAAAAATTATTACTGAGTCGACCCGGCGATTATAGGATATGTAAGTGACACTTGTTCCACAGTTCATCTCAAGCAGCTGCTCATTTCCAACAACTCGCCAATTATTTTGCTAATGTCAAAGTGTTTTTCATATTTTAATGCTTGATCTAAAATCCCTTTTATCCTTAAAGTAATCACATCTGCATATGAACAATAGACCGTAGGCATCCAATGTAATTAAAATTATTCTCCGGTGATTAAGCTAGACTCAAGTAACATATCTAGGTATCTAAACAATTGCAAAAATCAGATGAAGTGGACATATTGGTAATAGGCGGAGGACCAGCAGGTAGTACTGCGGCCTCAATGGCAGCTAAATCAGGTCTTTCAGTCAAAGTATGTGAAAGATCTAAATTTCCAAGGGAACATGTAGGAGAATCTCTTCTTCCAGCAAGCATAGCTATATTGGAAGAATTAGGTTTAAAAGAAGCGATATCAAACGCCGGGTTCTTACCTAAATACGGGGCAACCATGGTATGGGGCAAGGATGAAACACCCTGGTCATGGAGATTTAGTGAGACCAATAAACAGAATATTCATTCCTATCAGGTTTCGAGGCCTATATTTGATGAAATACTACTTAAAAGGTCAGCAGAACTAGGTGTTGTGGTGGAAGAAGAGTCACTTGTAGGAAAAATAATAACAGGCGATTCAAACAGAGGAGCTGTCGTCATAAATAACAATGGCCAGGAGTACTTCCAACCTGCCAAATTCATAGTAGATGCCAGTGGACAATCCGCTCTTCTAGCGAGGAATCTAAAGTTGAGACAATGGGATGAAAATTTTCAAAACCTCGCCGTTTACGGATATTTTACAGGTGCAAAAAAACTGCCCGTCCCTGATGAAAACAATATATTCATTGAGTCATATGAAAACGGATGGATTTGGATAATTCCCTTACATGGTGGTATTACCAGTGTCGGAGCCGTAGTAGATTCCAATGAGAGCACTGTGGAATTATTGAAAATCGATCCAATAACCTTCTTAAAAGACCAAATATCATTGACCAATAAAACATCAGATATGCTTTCTCAAGCAGAGCTAACAAGTGCTGTGAAAATATTAAAAGACTGGTCATATACAACCTCGAAGATGGCTGGTGACGGTTGGGTACTAGCCGGGGATGCAGCATGTTTTATAGATCCCTTATTTTCTTCAGGTGTTCATTTAGCTATGATGTCTGGTGTACTTGCTTCAGCATATGCTGTTACATACTTAAAAGATAAGATTCTTGGCAAAGAAAGCGCGTTAGTATACGAAACCATATTTCGACAAGAGTATGACCATTTTCGGGACCTAGCCCTATTATTCTATTCAAGCAATAGAACCGTAGATTCTTATTTTTGGGAAGCTCGTCGAATTTTCAAAGAAGAGGATTATTTTTCTGACAGGGTCTCATTCATCAGAGCCGTGTCCGGACAATCTGTCCGTGGGTATGAGCGGGTGGCTTTAGAGAGAGGCGAATTACCAAATGAATTCATGTCTGCCATAAGCCTCCACAACAAAAATACTGAGGACAGAAACGTAGAATTACATTTCATTCAAGATTCAATCTTGGAAAAAATACCATGCCTAGCATCAGAAGCAAAACTAGAAAAAAAACCAGTTCTATCAGAAGGCGAATTTGAATTGGGGACAGTTATAACAACACCATACCGAAAAGAAGGGGTGCCATGTAGCAATTTAGTGACGAATCTATTAATGGAAATAGACGGGAAAAAGTCAATAAGAAAAATCGTGGAAAATCTTTCAGCATCTATCAGTGAAGACACCAAAAAACAATTATTAAAATATAGTATAGAAGCGATAAGTATTCTTTTTATAGAAGGAGTTATAGATAGTCTCGATTAACACAATTAAATGACAATTAAGGAGAAAACTATGTTAGAAGATATTCAAGGCCAAGTCGCCTGGATAACAGGTGCAGGAACAGGCATCGGGGAATCGGGTGCCATAAAATTGGCGGAAGCTGGCTGCAAGGTGATCCTTTCAGGGCGAAGACAGGATGTGCTGGAAAATGTAGCCTCGAAAATCTCAGGAGATGTTTCGATACACCCTCTGGATGTCTCGGACAATGATGCTGTGCTTTCAGTCGCCGACTCGATATTGAACCAATATGGTCAGATAGACATAGGTGTATTCAGCGCAGGCGTCAATGTCCGAGAACGCAATTGGCCAGTAGTTTCGATTGAAGACTGGAATAAAGTCATAAATATAGACTTGAATGGAGCTTTCTACTGTTGCCAAGCGGTACTACCTTCGATGAGAAGCACCGGAGGCGGGCTTATCATTAACATTTCTTCCATGGCTGCTAAAAGTGCCGGAGCCTTAACAGGACCCGCTTACACTTCTGCGAAACATGCAATGAACGCAATGACTGCCAGTTTAATCGTCGAGGAAAGAAACAACGGGATCCGGGCAACAGCATTATGTCCCGGAGAAGTCGCTACACCGATCTTAAAGCAACGTCCCGTACCTGTGAGTGTAGAGGATCAGGCCAGAATACTTCAATCAGAAGATCTTGGCGAACTCATATTGTTTCTCGCAAAGCAACCACCACACGTAACAATAAATGAGATTTTAATTAACCCGACCTGGAACCGGTTCGCATAGGATCAAAATAATATGAATCTCTCTAAAAATTTCAGGGATCTCAGAGAGATTCATATTATTTTCTTCAGTCTCTGGGAGTAGCAGCAATTTCGTCGGGGGTCTCAGGCTCCATTACATCAAATTTTTTTCCTGTTTTGGGGTCAACCTCAAACGAGCTAGGGAGTTCAAGTTCATCTGCTATTTCTCTAACAGCAGGTAGCACTTCTTCACCCATTAATCGAAGACTCCTCATCTGGTCATCATGTGTCATCGCCCCGTCTCCATCCCAGAAAAACACAGACCCTGGTCTAAGGTATTCCAATACATGTCGTATTTTGGGAATTACCGTTTTTGGAGTACCGAATATTATGGTGTGGTCGTCTACTTGGTCTTCAAAGGATCTCGAAAGTTGGCCACCTCGATTGGCAGTAGCAACCTGTGCAGTTGGAAGTGTCTTTCTACGTGAAGTCATGCCTGGAAGTTTATTTAAAGCCAGGTTGGCAGTACCTTCATTCCCCGCGTTGAACGGGTTACTAGGACCTTGCACAAATTTTCTTGCAACTTCTTCTGCAAGTTCCTCAGTTTCATCCACGTGAACTTTCCACAGGTATCCAAAATTCTGAGGGCCTGCTTCATAACCTTCTTCTCTGGCTGTCTCTTTATAAACTTCAAAAGATTGTCGTGTTGGTTCAAGTTGAGTTGCCAGCATTACATACGGTATTCGTTGTCTAGCAGCCCATACCACTGAATCTCTGCTTACTACCCCCGGTAGCATTATTGGGGGATGGGGTTTTTGGTATGGTCTCACCCAAGGATTAACGTATCGGTATTGGTAATGTTTCCCTTCCCATCTAAAAGGTCCTGGTTCAGTCCATGCCTTAATGATAAATTCATGTGCCTCTTGAAATCTTTCCCAGTTATATGCAGGAGGGGAATTATGGGCAACACTCTCTCTGGCAGTACCTCTAACCCATCCTGAAACCAACCGCCCTTTGGAAATCATATCAATTGTTGCTAGTTGCTCTACCAACCAAAGCGGGTCATCCCATATAGGAAGAACATTACCCAAAAGTACTATCTTTGCCTTATTCGTAATACGAGCAAGAATGGAGGCTTCTACGTTAACAGTACTACCCATGCAGAAAGGGCTGCTATGGTGCTCATTTAACATTAGTCCATCAAAACCCATCTCCTCCGCATAAATTTTTTCATCTAAGTACCTGTTGTACAGGTCAGACCCCAATATTGGATCATATATATCATTGCTAACGGTCAAGTCTTTGATCGACTTGCCGGTGGCCCCAAAGTAGCCGGACTTTGGATCTTGGTATGGCCTCTCCGTAAAATGTCCTATGAACATATGTTCCTCTCTATCTGGGGTAATTTACCGTTATTTCAGGAAATTTGTTACTAGCTTAAGAAAATCGTCAGGTTTTTCTATCTCTGGTCTATGTCCACTTTGGTTTATTAAGCTTAGTAAAGATCCTGGTATAGATTCGTTGTATATTCTTAATGAATCGAAAGGAACTATAGAATCTTGTTTACCTGAAACTATGAGTGTTTGAAGTGTTTTTAACCTTCGCAATAAGTGAGGCAATGTCGGGTTGTACATGAAAGGTTTCCATGCCAACCTCGCAGACTGCTCCCGTCCCACTTCCCACAATTCTTCCTGTTCTGGAGAAGGCTCACCAGGTCTTATAGTGGCATACTCTTCCACCGAATCTGGGTCCAAAAAACTTTCTTCTAAGAATTCAGTGGCCAGATTAAGAAACAAATCGTAAATCTCACCCTTCTCTGGTTTAACTCCCATAGGTCCAACAAGTACAAGTTTTGAAAACTTACCTGGATCCATTGCAGCCATTTCTGCAGCCAGCCAACCTCCCATTGAAAAGCCCATCATCTTGATTCCCGATAATTCGAGATCATCCAGAATCTGAAGATACACTCCGGCTATATCGCTTACATGCATAGCCCAGTCCAGTCTATCTGACCCATCATACCCAGGATGACTTGGAGCCATAACTCTAAATTGTTCTGACAATGTTCTGTGATACCCCATCCAACCCGGAAAACCCAACTCACCGTGGAGCAACAGCAACGGCTCTCCTTCCCCAGCAATCCGCATCTGAAGTTTTCCTTCAGGAATCATTATTTCTTGCACTTCAAATTTGGAAATTTCTCCTGCCATTCCTTATTCCTCATATGATTTTCATTAATCGAGATGATGCCTAATTATGCGATTATAGATGAAAGTAATTAAGAAAGCAGAATGTAGCCTAAATAACGCGAACCCATAGTATCTCCTTAAGTAATCCTGCATAGAGCATTAGATTAATTTTTATACTGAAAATGCTGGTATTGTGATAAATTTAGCAATCTAATTTATGATTTTCAGCATTCTCAAATTCGCTAATGCGGGAGGGGGCGGTAGAACCAACTGGGATCTGGGAAGTTTAATTAACTGAGATTTGGCTAATATGCCGAGGAAAAATGCACTTAGAAAGATGGCAACTTTTCCCATTCTGTTACAAGCACAAAGCCCAACTCGTTTTTCTAATCTAACATCCCCAAATCTCTAAATATAACTTGAGTTCCCTCCAAATCTGATAGGTCTTCTATCGTCAATTCTAGTTTATCGAGATCAGCTAACGGTGTAAGCAACATGTGAGTTTTTACTCCCTCAACAACCGGGTATTCATATATTTGCCCCGTGAAATATTGCTGAGCCACCTTTGAGGTCATAAAGATAAGAAATTTTTCCGCATTAGCCCGATTTTTCCCTGTATCCACTATTCCTGCTCCGGCCACCATTATCAAACTGCCAGGTCCGCCATCACTCAAATAAAGATTTCGGGCATTGAATGTGTCACCTTGTTCTGAAATGAACCGGTGCAAATAATAATGATTAACCAGCCCTATGCTTATTTCCTCAGCAGCAGCAGCTGCCACTTGAGGCGTGTTTTTTGGATAGACAATGGGCTCATTGGCCAACATATCCTTCAACCATTTCCTCGTTTTGTCCTCTCCCCAACTGGCTCTCATTCCAGTAATCATCGTCTGGAATGAGCTATTTGTGGGGGCCCACCCTAATTTACCTTTCCATTTAGGTTCTGTTAAATCATGAAGGGAGGTAGGTAAATCAGCAGATTCGATTGTAGCTGTATGAACCAAGGTTCTTGCCCTACCAGATATACCAACCCACTTACCGTCGTTTGGTTTCGCCCAATCAACAACCCTGTCAGTAATCGTACCGGGAAGCTCTATGAGGCGTCCTTCTTTGGCTAGAAAACCCAGCCCCCCTGGATCCTGTGCGAAATATACATCAGCAGGGCTATTGGAACCCTCTTCAAGAATCATGCTAGCAACTGGAAAGGTTTTACCGTATTTAACCTGTACGTCTATTCCAGTTACTTCTTCAAACTGTTCGACTATGTTCCCAACAAGACTCTCTGACCTTCCGGAATAAAGAATTAATTTCCCAGGATCAAGATCCTTTATTATAGTTTCCACCACGGGGACTTCTACAGTTTTTACAATTTCCTTCTCAACCACCACCTCTACAGGCACCTCCTTCACTATTTCTGTACTGCAAGCCGTAAATACTACTGTAAGAGTTATTATGGTCAATGCCATTGTGAAAATATTTCTATTACTGATCCGCATTTAATCCATTCTTATATATTTTGTTCTGTTGACCTCTGACATCATTTCCGTGTTTACAAAATGAACAAGGTCTGCTAATTGTATATATTTCGTGCATGTAATTTATTTAACTAAGTATAGACTAAGCAAAATAATTAGTATGCACACGTATGCAGTGTATGTAATGTGAAATAGTGGTGTCAATATCCATAAGCGCATATCTGATATTGCTATTTCCATACTGTTTTTACTTAATGGTGAGTACGTATAAAGGAGTTAAATTACAAATGGGTTATCCTGTTAAATATGCCGGGGTATTTGATCATACTCTAGGGCCATTCCTGCATGCTTTCCTAATCAACTGTGAATTATGGTTTTGTTTTCATACGAAATGACCACTACCTGGTATACGTACTTATAATTTTGCATCCTTAATCTGCAAACGACACACCAACGGCATCAACACAAGCCTGTTGCAGTCATTTATTAGGGTGAAATCCTTGTTATTGGCAATACCTAGACATTCAAAGTAAAAGATGAGTCATATGAAACTCCATTTACTTAAACGTTAATTTTACGGAATTTACCCATAACCCAATCCAATCCAATCCAATCAAGATAGTTCTTTAGGATATGCATCCGGGAAAGCTCTAGAAGAGATTAGATAGCGCATCTTAAACCCGACAATTCCCCATTTGAGGTTAGTGTCATAACTAGAAAATTCCCGAATTTTGCTCCAAGAGCTAGTAGCATGACAAATCAACTCGCTCCTCAAATGTATGGAATTGATTAATTTACAAAGACGTTGTAGTACCAAAGAATATAAGTATTAATACACGTACATACAATGCCGATCGCTACTACCAAACTCAAGGGAACGATACTATGAAAATGATTTCGTTCGGCCATTGTTAACGAATGATAGACGAATAAAACAATTACCAAAAAACTAAAAGCCCATACTAGATTTGCCGTCCAAAACAATATTTCAGGATTTGAATAGAATAATGAATGATCAGCAACGACATTGTTTCTGTAATAAAAACTTGCGTGTAAAAATATCGAAGACGAAATGAATGGTAAACACCCAAGTAGTCCTTTGGTTATTGACTTATCTTTTACAACTTCAGGAGAAATATTTATTCTATCCCGACCATCCATCAATTTTTATTGTTTCATGATATTTTAATTATCGTGTACATTTATGGTTTTTGTAAGCGTGTGATAACGTTTAACAAGAATCATCAGAATACGCGTCAAGAGCATCGAAAATTTGAACATTATCATCCTATCAGCCATATGGGCATTCGCATCATATTTCATTGGAACCATTTCTGTGGGAGACCTAATATCAAAATTTAAAAATGTCGATATTCGTTCTGTAGGAACAGGTAATCCTGGGGCCTCAAATATTTACGCAGAGATCGGACCCATATATGGAATTGGGGTTTTCTTTATTGATGTAGCCAAAGGTTTGACAATCACTCTCCCAGTGATCTTTTTCGGGTACCCAACGTGGATTGCAACTATTGGAATTATCTTTTTCCTCATAGGACATATGGTTATACGACCATGGGGAAAACCTGGGGGGATCGGTATGGCCACCACTATGGGGGCCGGAATCATTCTACTTCCAGTCGGTGCCTTGATAGCAATTTTACCTTCTTTCTTGATACTAATAATTACAAGAAGACCTGCATACACCGGTGTCTTCGCTTTTGTATCCACAATAATTGCCGGATGGCTAGTACATTTCGATTTGATCGCCACAACTACTGTAATTATCTTAGCTGCCGCTGTATTAGTTAAATTTCAATTCCAATACAGAGGGTTAGACCCCCACCAATGAAATCACAAGGGACAGTCCCAAAAAGGATTTCAAAGTCCACAGGCCAGCTCTTACTCGGTTTGTGTTGATTAATTTTTTTTGTTCAGTTTGTTGGAAACGCCAACAATGTATTTACTGACGTTCCCAAGGCTTCCGCTAATTTGAATAAAGCTGCCATTGTTAGATTTTGTTTACCGTTTTCAACCAGACTTATATAGGCTCTATCAACCCCTGCAAGAACCGCTAATTCGCCTTGATTCATACCTTTGGCTCTTCGAATCTCCAAAACTTTTCCACCTACGCCTAGAAGTGTATCCTGTAACGACAATTTGCCTGCCCCTATTCCCATGGCATCCTGCAAAACTGTCAGCCCCGTAGCAGAATTGTCTACAATGGCCGCTTTCCCAATTTCACCACTAAATCCCTTGAAAGCCGGCCCACCCAAAATTACAAAGGGTGGATTGTCCAAAGATTCAATGGTTGAAACAGCGTCCTCCACGCTCATAATATTACCAGGTAAAACCACAGAAAATGCGACGACATCTATCTCAACTTCTGTGAGGTAGATGGCCAAATCTTCGGCGGGGGTATCCACTCCTATATATTCAACATCCCAACCTTCAAGAAACAGCAAATTCGCAAAAATTTTTGCCCCTATCCAGTGATTTTCACCAGAAGGAGACGTAACCAGGGCACGAAGACCATTAATCAAGAGTCTTTGGGATTTTTGGGCCACCATGTTTATAAGACTATCCACAATCTGGCTGGCATGATGTTCATGGGCTATGGTGATTCGTCCTCCATGCCACAACTCTCCTAGATCCACCATTGCAGGAGTAATAACTGAATTATAAATAGCAGCTGGTGTACAGTTATAACGCAATGCCTCCTCAATCACCGAGACACTCCCAGTCCTATCAACTGAAGTTAAATGGTTGAGCAATCGCCCTTTAAAGCGTTTCAATAAAACAAAATCGTCATTATTACGACGAGACATAAGTACTAGCCCCGAAACGCATTTGTATAACTTTTCTTCTGTAAGCAAATATCCTTATCAACATGCTTTTTATTATGTATTTGTGCGCTATCCTACCCAAAATCCAGCCTGGGACCCGATAAAAAACTTTGTCTTCCATACGGCAAGTAGAAATCCCTTCCGTAATAATACGGTGTTGGTGCCACCACAGGCTGTATGGTCCCTTCTTTTGGTAATCCACAAATAAATCATCTGGCACCCATTTAATTATTTCTGTTTTCCATTTCATTGGAAAGGGACCAATATTGATTTTGTATTCGAATTCTGAACCTTCATTCATATCGGAGGAAGATTCAGTTATATGAAAATCCATCCAATTCGGAGTGGCCAGTCCCAAGTTAAAAGGAGAGGAAAAAAAATCAAAAGCCTGTTCCGAACTTACCTTTAATTTTACGGAGGTCTCAATTTTATATTGAGCCCGAGAAAGTTCAGGTACATGTTCCACTGAATCATCCGAGTGTTTTTTCTGAGTATTTACTCTGGTGATACTGACCCCTTTGGGAGAACATTCCTCTTTCAAGGCATGTACTAAATTTTCGTGAACAAACTGAAACTCTTTTTCCTGCAAGAAAGTTGGATAAGCTTTTTGGCTACTCGTTAATACTTTTTCTCCCTCTCCAAAAACAAGTCTCAAACATAATCTAGGTAATCCGATAAGTATTTTGGTTCCCAGGATAGGAGCCAAGGATTTTGCAAAATTTTTACCGGTCACTGGGCTAGGTGACGTGCAATTTATCGGTCCAGATATACTTTCATCATTGATTGCAAGATCTATGATCCGCAAAAGATCTAAATAATGAATCCATGGAACCCATTGGTTACCGCTACCAAGGTAACTCCCAATACCCATTTCAAATGGTAATGATAACTGCTTCAAAACTCCCCCTTCCCTTCCTAAAACCACACCAATCCGCAAAGCGCACACTCTAGTATCAAATTTTTCAGCCTCAAAAGCTGTTTTTTCCCATAAATCGCAAAGATCAGCCAAGAATCCTTCGCCTTTCTTTGAGGACTCTGTAATTTCTTCCCCAAATCGGTTTCCGTAATAACCAACAGCGCTAGCCGATACGAGAACAGATGGAGGATTTTTACACTCCCTCATAATTGATATAATTCTTTTCGTAACACCAACTCTACTATCGAAAAAGTCTTCTTTTTTTGTTTTCGTCCACCTAGAGGGAGCCAATGGGCGCCCAGTCAGATTAAGTATTACCTCAAAGTCTTCAAACTCTGTGATTAACTCTCTGTCAGTGCTTCCAAAACTGATCAACTTTACGTCAGTTCCAAGTTGTTCCGCCGCTTTATTTACATCTCGAACCAGCGCGGTAAGGACATGTCCTTTTCCTTTTAAAAAAGAAACCAATGCGTTGCCAATAAATCCTGTGGCACCAGCTATGAGTATATTCACCAAAAAAGTTCCTCTACATTTGCTTAGCGTGCCAATAAAAGCGTATCTTAACGCACTTTAATTAATTAGAGTTGTACTATAACACAATTATATGTATTGTTAAATGTAGGTCTGGATTAACGTGATCAGGAGATATTTAGAATGACAAACACTTCCATATTCTTTCTAGTGAACCTAGTGGGAGGATTAGCGGTTTTGGGTTCCTATTGTGTTGGACTCTATCTATATCCTGACCAGCGGACGGCCCTATGGGGAGGCGTTGTAGGGAATTGGAAAACCTTGTTTACTACCTCTATGTTTTTTTGCGGCTGCCGGCTATCTCGTTTTTTGCTACACAATGACGATTTCGGATGGAGCAAATGAGTCTTCATTCTTAGGAAAATATACCTTCATCATCCTCGCCGCAGCCTTTTTGTTCTCAGCCTCCGTATGGATGCCAGCTACATTGCAGTACCTTGATACTAAGAATGAAATCGGGTGGATTGTCTCCGTGACATCATTGTGGATAACAGCTGCTTCTTTGACTTGTATGGGGCTCGCCTTCAATGTCACTGAATTCCCTAACGTGAATCTGTTCCAAAATTCAGTGACATTGATAGGAATAATTTGGATAACGTTCCATTGCCTGGTGTTTGACGCGATCATTTGGGCAGCCAAGTTCCCATAAAACATATTAAATCCGGATAGAGGTAAAAGCAGTATGAACATATTGATTGCTGGTGCTAGCGGGTACGTAGGCACTTTACTCATCAAAAATTTGGCCAAAGAAAATCACAATATAAAGTGTATATCTAGAAGTCCAAAAGTGATTGAAAGCAGATTCCCCGATTTAAATTTAACAACGTATGAAGGGGATTTACTTTCATTAAGGGGGGGGAAGTCCAGCCTTCGAAGATATAGATGTAGCCTATTATTTAGTTCACTCACTGAGTGCGGGTAAAGATTTTCCAGCCCAGGAATTTAAGTGTGCCCAAAATTTCATTAAAGCAGCCAATGCAGCGAAAATACCTAAAGTAATCTATTTGGGAGGTTTAGCAAATGATCAATCCGAATTATCAAAACATCTTAAAAGCCGCCTTGAAGTCGGTGCAGTGTTACGATCGACAAATGTTATATGTGTGGAACTACAAGCATCCGCAATAATCGGGTCCGGAAGCCTTTCATACGAAATCATGAAAAACTTAGTGGAAAGACTCCCTGTCATGATAACCCCCAAGTGGGTATCATCGATGTCTCAACCAATCTGGATTGAAGATGCTCTTGAGTACCTTACTCAATCTGCTGAAATAAAGTTTAATAGCAGCGGCATTGTGCAAATAGGTGGCCCAGATGTAGTTACTTATAAACACTTAATGCAAATATATGCAGATCTTCGCAATTTGAGAAGGATCATGGTACCTGTTCCAGTGCTAACCCCAAATTTATCTAGTAAATGGTTAGAACTGGTTACCCCTGTCTACGCAAGAGTAGGTAAAAAACTAATAGAAAGTCTCAAAAACGATAGCATGATAACCAAGACTAACCAACAGGATCCATTCGAAATCATTCCTTGTGGTGCAGAAGAGGCTATCAAAAATATGATGGAAACGGATGATATCGGTAGCAGTGAATCAACATGGTATAACTCAACTTCTTCATCATTGGTTATAAAAAGTCATCAAAAACCTCACTCCCATAAGTATGTTTTAACAGATATAAGAGAACAAATTGTGGTGGCAAATTCTTAAAATGCCTTCAAGTTTATAAATGAAATAGGCGGCCAAAATGGTTGGTATTATGCTAATATTTTGTGGAAAATCAGAGGGTGGATCGATCTATTGGCCGGTGGAGTCGGGATACACCGGACTAGAAGGAATACTCAAAATTACATTATTGGAGATGCTCTTGATTGGTGGAGAATATCTCATTACATACCAGATACGCTAGTCCGCCTAGATGCTGAGATGAAGATTCCAGGAAAGGCCTGGCTGCAATTCGAAGTAATACCAGATGGAGATAGGTGCACCATCAAGCAAACAGCCGGAATGGAAACTGATAAATTTATCGGCCTAATGTATTGGTACGGACTTTTCCCTCTCCATACTCTCATTTTCAAAGGAATGTTGGGCGCAATCGGCAAAAAAGCCTCACGAGGGCAAGATTTAACTTAGAAGAGCCTCTTCTAAATCTTTCAATCTCAAACCCGTAGATCTGTAAAAACCTTTTTTTAAATTTTCCCTCGACTGAGCAGCAGTCAACGTTCGAGTAGGCCCTGAAATATTCACACATGAAGCATAGGGTTGGATCGTACCGGAACCTTTTTCAGGCAGCCGGGATAACAAAGCACGGTTCACGATTCTATATTTAATCTTAAATGATGTTTTATCCAAGGATGTAATTAATTCCTCTCTGTATTCTGGCCTGGGAATTGCCGCCAGTGTTTGAATAGGTAAATAATTAGTCATACCACACATCAAACAAATGATTTCTTCAGATCGCAACATCATTTTCCCTCCGCAATGCGGACAGGCAGAGGCACGTGTATTCAATTTAATATTTTCTTCTATCAAGGGTGGTTCTCTAAAGTATTGATACATACACTTTTCACCATATTTCCAAATATGTCAAATATGTCAAATATGATGTAACAAAACACACATGACCCCTTATTAGACATACATTAACAGTCGATTAACAGTCATAAATAAATGTTTGTAATTTATTTAATCAAAGAATTCCTTACAGTAGAAAGAATACGCTCAGGTACCCGTTCAATATATGATCCTTTACCTAAATCTGGTGTCGGGGGGTTGGGTATTGGTTGCAAAACAACATATTCAAATTCAATACCTAACAATTTACATTCCTTCAAAATTCGAATTATCTGATTAGCGATCTGAGGGGCATCACCTCTTAGACAGAAGGCATCAGCATGTTTCTGGCTTAAAAAATCTACCGCTCGCCCACTTTCAATTAAATCAGGTGCGTGGTGAAAATCAGGCCAAATTTTCTCTTGTTTTTTTAATTCTTCCGGATGGGGACCTTCCCAAGTAAGACCAATATTATCCAGCAACATTGGCGAGTATTCGTAGTATCCTGCGGCCATAGATTTCGCCATCAAAAGAGATAATTTTTCGTCTTCAAAAAATACCGTATGGAAAACCGCTCCAATTTTCACTGAATTTGGATCCCCGTTGGACTTTAAGGCACCCAGTCTTATTTTCTTTACCGCGGTTTCAATGTTCCTGATATCAGTTCCAACTCTTATAAAAACCCCATCTGCACAAGAACCTGCCATTTCCAAAGTTTTGGGACCGCCTGATGCAAGCCATATTGGCACCTCTTGGGGAAATGGCAATCTGGCAGGTTGTACTGCTCCAACATCTACGGGTTCGCCGTTTAACAATGACTTCATCATGTGAACACTAGATTCCAGCTCCTTAATTCGAGCAGGACGTAGTCCAGCAAGTCGCACAGCTGTATCTCCTATACCCATAGCCAAAATAGTCCTATTGGGAGCCAATTCAGCCACTGTGGCTATACTGGAGGCTGTTACTGAAGGGTGTCGAGTCACTGGGTTTGCTAGCAATGTTCCAATCGTTATTTCCGAAGTAGCTTGAGCCGCAGCTGAAAGCAAAACATACGTATCTCGTCGGCGTAACTGAGAATCAGGTAGAAATGCGCAATCCCAACCCACTTCTTCTGCTCTCACCACATCAGCAGCAAAAGCCGATATTGAGCTTGTGTCGTTTCTGTTCAATCCAAATTTTGGAATGTGAATATTCATTAATAGGTCTCCTCAGATTCAAACCTTTAGTCGGATTATAATGTCAGTAGAATTTATTTATCATTTATTATCTGTGATAGGAATTACTACACTAAGCATCTCTGAACAAAGGTTAATCAATAACGTGGACGTGGCAAAACCTGAACTAGCTTTAAGCGGGATAAAAGTTTTAGACATTAGCAGTGGCTACGCCGGAGGCTATTGCACCAAAGTATTAAGAGACCTGGGTGCCGATGTTATTAAAGTCGAAATACCACAAGTTGGTGACATATGCAGGTCTTTCGGTCCATTCTTTAACAACGAGCCGAACATAGAAACGAGTGCACCGCATCTATATCTTAATGCCGGAAAAAAAAGCATCACCCTAGATGTCACGAATCCAGAAGCCAAAGATATTTTCCTAACCCTTTGCGCTGAGTCAGACATACTTGTTGAAAATTTCAAACCAGGATTAATGAGTCAGATGGGATTCCGATACGAAAAATTATCTACACCAAACCCTGGGTTGATAATGTGTTCTCTAACCTATTTTGGACAGTTTGGCCCATACAGCAACTTTGAAGGCTCAGACATTGTGTCTTACGCGATGAGCGGTTACATGCACCTGACTGGGGACGAGGATAAAGAGCCAATGAAAGCTGGCGGAAGGCAAGCAGAGTACCAATGCGGATTAGCTGGTTCCATGTCTATAATAGCCGCCCTTATTGCTAGGTCACTATCAGGCCATGGAGACCACATAGATGTATCAGCAACTGAGGCTCTGACCAGTACCTTTGACGGAGTCGCCTATTTCCAAACATATCGTAAAACTGGCTCTGACCCGACTAGAGCTGGCACCAGACTCATTACTCGAGAACCAACAGGGGCCTACCCCTCTACTCTATTACCTTGCAAGGATGGGTGGGTACATGTCCATTATTCCCCCAGTAATCCAGAAGGAATAGGCTTCCTGACAGGAAACGAGCGATTAGCAGATGATGAGGTTATGAGCAGAATGAGAGAACACGCCGATGAGATTGATGATCTTATAACCGAATGGTTGCGAGATCACACTCGCGAGGAGGTACAGACTCTTGCTCAAGAAGTGAGGGTACCTTTTACTATGGTTCAGTCAATTGAGGAAACCATGTCAGATCCTCAAAACCAGCATAGAAAATTTTTCACCCCAATAGAGCATGAAGTAGTAGGAAAAATGTCCTACCCAACTTCGCCATTTCGACTAAAAACAGCTGGATGGGAAGCTTTACCTGCCCCAATACTTGGACAAAATAATCACGATGTATATGAAAAGGATCTAAATATTTCTGTCTCCAAAATAACTGATTTGAAAACCAAAGGTGTTGTGTAAATGCCAAAATCAACTCCATTATCCAATATCAGGATTGCTGACCTTACTAATGTTATTGCTGGCCCCGTAGCAACCCGAATACTGGGTCACCTGGGCGCTGAAATACTCAAAGTGGAACTGCCTTGGGGCAGGGCTATTGGAAATATTGCAATGCACGGTGACGAGGAGGAAGGCAGGGCGTATAACAAAGTGGGCACATTCAATGAAGTAAACAGAGCCAAGAAAAGTATAGCCATAGATTTGACACACGCTACAGGTAAGGAATTGTTCAAAGAAATGGTAAGTATCAGTGACATAGTGATCCAAAACTACAGCCCTAGAGTCATGGGGAATTTAGGTCTCACCTATGAAGATCTTAGAGCCGTGAAGCCTGACGTAATAATGGTGTCTATGCCAGCTTTAGGACTGGAAGGGCCATGGAGCAATTACATTTCATTCGGGCCAGGTACAGATGCCTTGGGAGGCCTTTCATCGATAACAGGATACAAAAATGACCGGCCTCACAAACCAGGTAACTTCTATGCCGATCACAATTCTGGGTTTCATGTCGCCACTGGAATAATGGCGGCCCTTTTCCGTAGATACAAAACAGGTGAAGGGCAGCATCTAGAGATTGTCTTAAGAGAAGCAACAATGTCAGTAATTGGTGAGTATTTCATAGAGTACCAATTCACTGGAAAAGAACCAAAAAGAATCGGTAACGATCATCCAGTCTTCTATCCACATGGAATATTCCAATGTAAAGGTAATGATTCCTGGGTTGCGATCTCAATTGAGTCAGATCAGGAATGGCAGGCATTATGTGAAGTAATTGAATCCACTGAATTGAAAAATGACAAAAACTTATTTGAAGTGAATTCGCGGAGATTGAATAGAGAAAAAATAGAATTAGAAATAACTAATTGGACTAAGAGAAAAAGTAACAAAGAAGCTATGCGTTTAATGCAAACCAGAGGTGTACGAGCTGGAATAGTGGCTAAAGCCTCTGACATACTCTCAGACGATCACGTCTCTAAGCGAGACTATCTGGACACTGTTGAACATCCCGACGCGGGCGAGTATACCAGCCCAGGCCTGCCTTTTAAATTCGATAAATCCTCGACAAATTTGGGTATTAGGGCTCCAATGTTCTCAGAGCACACTCTGCCTATACTCTCGGACCTACTGGCAAGAGATATATCAACTATCAATTCGCTTATTGAAAAGGGCACCACCCCACTTGAACCGATCGACAGGGTCTACTCTTAGATAAGAAAGAAACTGATGTATTTGACATTAAATTAGATACAATCACTCATATCATTTAAATCTCACCCAAATAAAGGGAAGAAACAGTGGCTCTAATATTTGAAAAACGAAATAAAACTGCCTATTTAACCATTAACAGGCCAGAAGCTATGAATGCCATGGACCCCAAGACATACAGTGAATTATCTCAAGCCTGGATAGAAATTAGAGACGATCCAAATATTTGGTGCGCGATAATCACGGGTGCAGGAGATAAAGCGTTCTCAGCAGGGGCAGATTTAAAAAAAACTATCCCAAAAACTCCGGAAAAATGGGAATTATGGCAAACTCAGGACGAGCAAATACTTAACAGAGGTTTGGAAGTATGGAAGCCTGTCATAGCTGCTGTCAACGGGTACTGTCTTGCAGGCGGAATGACACTTTTAATGGCCACAGACATAAGGTTAGCAACAGAAAATGCATCATTCGGCTTATCTGAAGTAAAAAGAGGTATTTTGCCTGGAAATGGGGGTACCCAAAGGACATTAAGACAACTCCCCTACCCTATAGCCATGTGGGCATTGCTAAGCGGAGAGCGTTTATCAGCGGAAGAGGCTCTCAAATACGGCCTGATAAACGAAGTAGTCTCCACTTCAGAACTAATGAGTGAAGCTGAAAAACGAGCATCAATAATCTGTGAGAACGGGCCCTTAGCAGTCAGAGCTATCAAAGAATTAGCAGTCAAAAGCCAGTACATGCAGCTAGAACAAGGGCTTAGAATGGAAGTAATGATGCAATCTCTTTTAAAAACCACAGAAGATGCCGTAGAAGGTCCGAAAGCTTTCGCAGAGAAAAGAAAACCGATATTCCAAGGGAAATAACATTAACTAAGGTATCAAACCAATATGACAGAAAGATATGAACTACCTGAGGAATTACGACTGACAAGAAACTTGGTCAGGGATTTCAACAAAAATGAAATAATACCCTTGGAACAAGAAATACCTCACGATTCTATAACTATTCCTGAAAATGATTTTTCAAGGCTTTCTCAGAAAACTAGGGAAATGGGCCTATGGTGTTTAGCCGTTCCTGAAAGACATGGTGGCGCAGGTCTTTCTCTATTTGCAAATGCGGTCATTACCGAGGAAATGGTTCAGCACGCTGCCGGTCTCTATTGCCCTGCCTACGGAACAATGGGTGATGCCCCTCCGGAAATTATATGGGCTGGAGACGAATATCAGATAAAAAAATATGGCCTCCCTACTGTAGAGCACAAACTAAAAGGATGGTTTGCGATCACAGAACCCAGTGGTGGCTCCGACCCAGCTAGGGCCATACAAACCCATGCCAAAAGAGATGGCGACGACTGGATCATAAATGGAAGCAAGATATTCATAAGTGGATCTCCATGGGGAGATTGGGGAATCGTTTTCGCACGGACGGACTCAAAAAGCAGAAGAGGAATAACAGCTTTCATAGTGGAGAATGATTGGCCGGGCCTCACAGTGGAACCAGTGCCTGTAATGAGGGCATATTACCCAGGTCAACTGTTTTTTGATGATTTGCGGGTCCCAAGCGAAAACGTATTAGGTGAAGTGGACGGAGGGTGGGATCTGCTTGCAAATAAATTATTGGCCAGAGCGCGAATACCTTATTCAGCATCTAACTTAGGAGTAGCCGTTGCCGCCCATAAAATGGCAGTGGAATATTCCAAAACGAGGGAAACTTTCGGAGCCCCATTGGCATCCCGTCAAGCAATTCAATGGATGCTAGTTGATAGTGAAATAGAAATAAGAGCTTGTAGATGGCTTGTTTGGGAAGCCGCTTGGCAATTCGATAACGGGGAAGACTTCAGACAGGCAGCTTCTGTAGCTAAGATACATTCTGCCGAAACTTTAGGTAATGTAGTTGACCGAGCGATACAAATTCACGGAGGAATGGGTGTAACGGAATGGCTTCCCTTAGAACGATGGTATAGAGAGGCACGAATCCGTAGAATTGGAGAAGGCCCAACTGAAGTTCAAAAAATGGTTATCGCTAGGGAAATTTTAAACCCTGGTGGGGTCCACGCATAGAACTACCCATTGAACATATTTTTTGACACTGATTATACGATATTGGGGGTCGATGAATCCCTCAGGCCCCACCTAGGGGAATTATTTCAATATCTAACCCATAGAGGTCACAGCATTTATATTTGGTCCGGCAACGGTATACGGACAAAGGATATAGAAAAACATAGATTATCTAATTTCGTAAAAGGGTATTTTGAAAAACCTGTTCACAATTATTGGGCCAATACCTCCAGTTTGCCCACAGAGGATCATCCCAATATGGTCATTGACGATAACCTAGAAATTGTTGCTACCCTGGGCGGAATCTGGGTAACCCAATATTATTTCCCTAACAAAGCCGATATCGAGATGAAAGCAGTGAAAGAAATAATTACGGATATTGAATTGTCAGGCACTTCCGAGGATCCTCGGTTCCGACAGCTCAAGTTCTAATAGAATCATCATACTGACCCGTTGAGAAATACCGATATTACGAAACGATATCAATTAACTTCATCCTAATCCACCCAACCACCAACATCAGAACAACGAGAACAATGGATACCCCGAGCATATAAATATATTTCGTATTTTTATGAATCCCTTTTGTCTTCCAAATTGATCGAGGCCTCCGTCGAACTTCAACAAAGAAGAAAAACCATTTATCTGAAAGAGGACATTACCTCTTCAGATAACCAATCCATTTTCTCCAGTGACTTATTCAAATCAGTGGATCGGGTGTCCAAAACAATATGACTCACCCCTAGATTCTCATATTCTTTTATATCTGCCACTATTTGTTCTGGATTCCCAGAAAAGCGCCGTCTGTTACCACCGAAAGAACTTTCTTTGTCATATACCGGTGCCTTTAAAACAATGGATATCTCTGATCGGTTTCGTCCAATTTTTTCACAATATGAATCCATATAATCTATTTCAACGGTCATTTCTGAAGGCTCCAGTGGAGAAGCGGGATTAGCACCTACAGGATGCCATGCATCCGCCATTTTAACTACTCTTCGAATAGCTGCTCTGCTTTGGCCTCCAATCCAAATCGGGGGGCCTGGTTTTTGTATTGGCTTGGGAGAGAATTGAAGCGGTTTGAAAGAATAGAATTCTCCGTCATAGGAAGGTTCCTCCTCACTCCATAATTCCTTGAAAATACTTATATACTCGTCAGTCACCTTGCCACGTCGATTAAATGGAGGAGTATCCAAGGATTCAAATTCCTCTTCAAGCCAGCCCACCCCCACACCTACTACTAATCTCCCTCCGGAAAGCACATCTATGGTAGATAACATTTTAGCCGTTAAGACGGGGTTCCTATGGGGAACAATCATCACGCTCGTTACAAGTTTCGCATTCCTTGTAACCCCAGCCAGGAATGCCAGCTCTGTGATCATTTCTAAATGCTCTCCAGAACTATCCCATGGCACCTCTGATCCGACGGAGTATGGGTACTGGGATTCCGGGTTTATTGGAGCTATCACGTGATCGCCTGCGACCATTGAGTCGAACCCTATATCTTCAGCGTGAGAGGCGATTTTCAGTATTGGATCTCTCTTAGCGAGTGGCCCATGAGTTGGCAAATAAAATCCAAATTCCATTTTCATTTCCTTTTAAATTTGTTTATGAAGCTAAGTTGATCTTCAAGAATTTATGAACTAAATCATTAAAGAACTCAGGTCGCTCATAATAAACAGAATGCCCAGCTCGATCTACCATTATGAATTCCGAGTGGGGAATCAGCGAGGAAGCTATTTCTATAGTTTTAGGGTGGACCAATTGGTCTTCTTTGCCCACCATAAAAAGCATTGGTATTCCTAAGTCCCTGAACCTTCCGTCTGTGGAACCATTATGATTAGGTCTGGGGGCAAGAAAATCGGGACTATGTCGTGGGTTCATTCTCATGATTTGCCTATACAACAAAGATTTCTCTGGAAATCTTTCTGAAAATTTAGGGGACAGGGCCTTTATTGCCCCTTCCGGTAAGAAAGGAGGAAATGCTTTGTGTTTTCTCCGTACTTCCCGGGACTCTTCATTATCCGATCCCCCATTAGTACCTGAAAGAACTAATGCTGATACACGTTCCGGGTTTCTCATTGAGAATACTGACGCGGTCCGACCTCCCATAGAATGGGCCACGATAGCCGTTCTCTCTATATCAAGATGATTCAGTAAGCCTTCTAAATCATCTGCAAAAGCGGTTCTCCCTTTGGGTACAGGCTCATCCGGTGTTCTACCAAAGGTCCTATGATCAAAAATGACACATTTATAGTATTTGGAAAAATAGGGGATTTGCTGCCACCAAGATATGTGATTTCCTCCAGAACCATGAGCAAAGACAACGGGAGACCCTTCCCCATGTACTTCGTAGTACATTGAGACTCCATTTACATCCGCAAAAGACATGGTTCTCCTTTTGGAAAGTTTTTAAATATTTCTTATTCCCTTATACCTGTTACTCCGCCATCTATGACCAGCTCTATGCCAGTAACAAATGAGGATTCATCAGAAGCAAGGTATAAAACTCCATAAGCAACATCAATTGATTGCCCGATACGGCCTAGTGGTATAGAACCCACTCTTGACTCTGGATCGACAGAATGCGTGACAGATCTAATCATGTCAGTGTTGATCGGTCCCGGATGGACAGAATTGCATCTTATGTTTTCAGACGCGAATCGCCCAGCTGTAGATTTAGTTAGGACTCTAACAGCTCCCTTAGATGCCGCATATGCAGGTGAAGATAGCGGCCGACCTACAATGCCTGCTATTGAGGAGGTATTCACGATAGATCCGCCTCCGGCTCTTTGCATTGCTGGCACAGCATATTTGATCCCTAAAAACACACCTTTGGAGTTAATCTCCATTGTTCTATCCCAATCCTCGGAAGAAACGTCAAGATAATCTTGCGGCAGTGCTATGCCTGCGTTATTAACTAGAATATCTAATGTACCGTACTCAGATTCCGCTAACATTATAGCTTTTTCCCAATCCTGAGCATTGGTTACATCCAAATGTATATATTTGGCATTTTGACCAGCGGACGTGATTTTTTTTCAACTTCTAAACCCAAATCATCTAATATATCTCCAAATATGACTTGGGCACCCTCAGCGGCAAAAAGGGCAACTTTTTCGGCCCCTTGACCCTTCGCTGTCCCTGAAATAAGGGCCACTTTACCTTCAAGCCTATTCATTCCATACCTCCCGATGTATTGTCTATACAGTTTCCCAAGACATAGCCTCATCGTGTCGATGGACTCTTCCGAAATGTTCATCGGGGTTGAAATGCCCTGCCGCTAAGATAATGCCTTGTGAAACTGACCGTTCTATGAGATCACGTCTGCTTCTTTCACTCGCTGTCTTATCGATGTCTACCCCCGCACACCACGATGGCTCGCTTATTGGGACTTTGCTGTGAATCGCATCCCCAACAATAGCTGCTTTCTGTCCACCAGAATTCAATAAAAATGACATATGCCCAGGGGTTAATAGTGAAGTTATTTCATCGGTGACATTAAATCCACCACCGAATAGATCCATCAAAGACAACGTCTCCAACGGCATGACACTTTCACTTACCCATGGAGCATTAATTAGATTCTCAGGCCTGGTGAAATAATCCCATTCTATAGATGGAACCAAATATCTCGCATTCGGAAAATACGGACGGGGTGGATCTAAAAAAAGATCCAAATTCCAACCAACATGATCAATATGTAGATGGCTATGTACCACGATATCAATTTCTTCTGGTTCGATACCCTGCCTTCCGAGATCATTTAGCAGATCCCCCTTTTTATCCCCTCGGGTAGAGATAGGCCCTGGGCCTATCCCAGTATCCACCAGCACTATTTTCCCTTTTGACTTAACAACAAAACATCCGTAATAAAGCTGCACCATACCCTTATCTAAAACTTCACTCCTGTAAGGCTCCCATAGTGGTATGTTCACATCTGTGAAAAATCCTCTGGAGAACGGGAAGGTGGAACCATATCCATCAGTGACAGGATCTCTAAATTGCCTATTTGCAGCTTCTCTTGCATTGAATACCCCCAACTACGCTTATAAGCAATCCCTGTTTACTCGGACCTGATAAACTCACGCCGACATTGTATGCCTTTTTTTCACAAGCACTTATCTAAAGATCGACAAAGGGAGAAAACCGAAATGGCAAACATTAAAATTGGGTTCATTGGGCTCGGAAACATGGGAGGTGGGATGTCTATGAATATAGCCAAATCAGGATATGACATGGTAGTTCACGATATAAATAGAGCTGCTGCGACAAATCTTCTGGAATTAGGGGCAGAATGGGCCGATACCCCCTAAAGATTTGGCAGAGTCAGTTGATGTAATCTTCACTTCACTCCCCGGTCCAACTGAGGTTAAATCAGTATCAACAGGTATCGACGGGTTAATAGAGGGAGTATCGAGCGGATCAATATGGATTGATCTCAGTACAAGCTCTCCCACTCTGATTAGAGAATTATCCAAAGAATTCGAAAAACAAGGCGCTTCTGTATTGGATGCTTCGGTAAGTGGCGGTGTGAAAGGAGCTCAAACAGGTAAATTGGCAATCATGGTTGGGGGAAGCGAAAGCATTTTCAATCAAATAAGGTCGATCCTAGATTCTTTCGGAGATAAAGTGAGTTATACGGGTTCTATCGGTTCTGGCAGTATATGTAAATTGATGCACAACACCATTGGGTATGGAATGCAGATGATCATATCTGAGTGCCTAACCCTTGGGGTAAAGGCCGGAGTAGATACGGAAAACTTATTCGAATGCATAAAAAACGGAAGTGTGGGAAGAGGTAATTTACTCAATGTCACGTTGCCGGACACATATCTTCAAGGTAAATTTGACCCTCCTAATTTTGCCCTCAAACTGGCAAGAAAAGATGTGTCTTTAGCACTGGAACTTGGTCGAGAGTATGACGTTCCAATGGAAGCGGCGAGTCACGCTTACAATGAGCTGACTTCTACTATAAACAGAGGATGGGAGAACAAGGACTCCAGAATCAGCCTGCTCCTTCAAGAAGAAAGAGCAGGTAATATAGAGGTCAGATTAGAACAGTCAAGTTAGTTCTAAATTTAAAATTACTAGTCCTCTGGAACCAATTCTGGAACTGATCCTTTGAAAGCCGGCATAACTTCCTCTGAGAATCGTTCGAGCTGCTCAGTTATCATTGACTTCGGAGTGCCAACTGGGTGGCTCACACTGACTCTGTTGAGCCCAGGATATTTCTGTTCCAAGGCTTTTAACTGCTCGATAATTAATTCCGCAGGACCCGCAAGAACTCCACCGGCAGCTACAGCATTTTCAATACTAGGCAATCCGGCCTTTAGAGCTGTTTCAGGATTACCCATAGCCTTGATTTGCTCGTCGCTTAGAGCTTTTACCAATCTAAGAGGTCCAAACATTTTTAAATTTTCTTCGTAGAATTGGCCTACTTCTTTCATAGCTTGTTCTTGAGTTTCGGCTATATGAAAATGAAACCCAATTGCCAAGTTTTCACCTGGTTCAATCTCCACCCCTGTCCTGGAATATGCCTCTCTAAGCCCTTGTACAGCCTTATCCATGGCTCCACCTTCAGAGCTACCCCCACCTATGATCCCTTTTATCCCATGTTTGGCCATGAAATCTAATCCCCGTGGAGTTGCGCTTTGAATCGGTTGCCAGCATTCAACTGGCCGGTTCACCGGTCGCGGAACTAGAGTAATTTCCTTCAGATCATAGCCTCTGTAAGGAACCTCCGGAGGGATGGTGTAATTGGAACCTTTATGCGAAAAAGACTCCTTATTAAAGGCTTTGAATATTATATCCACCTGCTCTTCAAATAATTCTCTATTAGCTGACTGGTCTAGGAGAGGTGACCCAAAGGTTTCCACCTCTCGAGTGTGGTATCCCCTTCCTACACCAAATACAACCCTCCCTCCAGTTAAAACATCGGCGGTAGCATAATCTTCTGCAAGTCTCAAAGGATGCCACATAGGGGCAATATTGAAGCCACATCCCAATCTCACATTTTTAGTCAGATGCGCTAAATGCAGAGCCATCATGAGAACGTTGGGTAAACACTCATAACCTTCAGGTTGAAAATGATGCTCGGCCATCCAGAATGTATCGTAGCCACACCGATCCATGGTTTGAGCTATCTCTGTAGCCTTATCAAAGACTGAGATAAGGTAATCATTGCCGAAAGTACGGTCATTTACAGGTTTACCGGCATATCCAACATCGGACAAATCTACATGGCCAGCATAAAGACTATCGAAATGGGTAATCATATTCCGTCCCCTTACAGATTTCAGTGAATAGATATCGATTTCGGCGAATAATACCAGAGAATCAATTTACCTATTTAAAGGCTGTCAAATCTAAAAATATCTTTTTAGGTTGTATGGAAAACAAAAAAAAGGTGGACTGAAGTAAAATGGCCTCTATTACCCAAAGGTAGGATGCCATTATGCTATTTAATAAATTGCTTATAGCCAATCGAGGGGAAATCGCAATCCGGATTGCGAGAGCTGCCTCACACCTAAACATTAATACTGTTTCTATATACTCGAATGACGATAAATCATCGCTTCATGTTCGAAATACAGATGAAGCTTTCCAATTGGATGGCAATGGAGTACCCAGCTATTTAGATATTGACGACATAATAAAAATTGCCCGAGAATCTGGTGCAGACTCCATACATCCTGGGTACGGATTTTTAGCCGAAAATGCTGAGTTTGCTAAAAGATGCCAAAAAGAGGGGATCGTATTTATCGGACCAAATATCGAATTGCTGGAACTGTTCGGAGATAAAGGACAAGCGAGGTTGGCAGCGAAAAACGCCGGCCTTCCAATACCAGCAGGAGTAGAAGGGCCTGTTACTGTTGAATCAGCCAGAGCGTTTTTCAACACGCTTCCCAAAGATAGCCGGATGATGCTCAAGGCAGTAGCAGGAGGAGGGGGAAGAGGGACAAGATCGATAAGCAATTCATCAGAAATAGAAAGACTGTTTAAACGTTGCCAGTCTGAAGCGAAAAGGAGCTTCGGTAATGGCGATTTATATGCCGAGCAGCTCATAGAAAACGCCAAACACATTGAGGTTCAAATAATAGGAGACAATTTCGGCAATGTGACGCACCTCTGGGAAAGAGAATGCAGTATCCAGCGAAAATACCAGAAACTAGTGGAAGTTGCTCCAGCTCCTTTTATTACTGAAAGTCTGCGCGGCAAAATTATCCAATCCGCAATGAATCTTGCCGAAAGTGTTGACTATTCCAATCTAGGCACTTTTGAATTTTTAGCATTCCAAAGTACCCAATCTGAATATGACTCGTTTGTATTCATAGAAGGAAACGCCAGATTGCAGGTCGAACATACAGTAACAGAGGAAGTAACTGGGGTAGATATTGTCCAGTCTCAAATTAAATTAGCCGCCGGAGCTAGCTTAACTGAAATAGGACTTGATGCGGACAAACCAACCATTGTCCGAGGATACGCAATACAAAATAGAATCAACTGCGAAACTATTTCTGATTCGGGGCAAATAAAACCTTCAACCGGAAAAATAACTACATATTGCCCCCCCGGGGGACCAGGAATTAGGACTGATGGGTTCGCATACTCTGGGTACGAGACTAGCATGGCATTTGATTCTCTTATTGCAAAACTCATATGCCACACCAATTCCAATAGTTTTCTCGACGCAGTGATTCAATCAAAAAAGGCATTAAAAGAATTTGAGATATCTGGAGTTGAAACTAATATCGAATTCCATTTGAAGCTCATGTCCCACCCTGACTTTCTGTCCGGTAATGTAACCACGCATTTTCTCGACGATCATTTACCAGAACTAATACCAAACCATCCTTCAGTTAAACAGAATTCTGTTCCAGATAAGGAGCCTACAAGAAGGGAAGGGCATGGAGGAGTCCATCTAACAACCAAAGATCCTTGATTCGATAAGCGCTCATTGCTAGGAGAGCACACTGATTGTATTTTGGGCGGACTTTTGGCAATAAAAGGAACGCGAGTGGACGATTTATATGTATCAGTTGTTCTTAAATAAATGTTGTGAAAAAGGAGCTATCCATGGGAAATAAACTAGAAGGCGATGTAGCAATCGTGACAGGTGGTAATAGTGGAATAGGAGAAGCCACAGCCCATTTATTCGCTAAAGAAGGAGCGAAGGTCGCATTACTAGCCAGAAGAGAAAAAGAGGGAAAGGAAGTGGAATCTGCTATAAACGCATCAGGTGGAGAAGCGAAATTTTTTCAATGTGACGTTGCTGATCGAAATCAAATTGATGAAGTAATCAAAAATATTGTTTCAACCTACGGGAAAATAAGTGTTTTATTTAACAATGCAGGTGGTGGAGATAAAGGAAATTTCCCAAACGAAACAGACGAAGGTTGGGAAAGAGTGATTGCTGTAAATTTAAATGGAACCTTTTATGTATGCCGTGCTGTTTGGCCCCATTTAATCAAATCGGGCCAGGGACGCATAGTAAATATGTCGTCTCTCGCCGCCCAAAGAGGTTTCAGTAAAAACATGTACGATCTCGTAGGGCGAGGTCCTTCGTCATCTTATTACGCTGCCAAAGCAGGCGTTGATGCTTTTACCCGATACGCTGCCGGTATGGGAGGCCAGCACAATATTAGAGTGAATGGGGTACGACCAGGTCAAATCATCACTCCTTTAACTGATGTGGGAGGAGGAAACCATTCTCTTAAAGAAGCATTCGACTTCATTCAAATACTGGATGGGCCTGGGTATCCCGATGATGTGGCTAATACAGTGTTGTTCTTAGTATCTAGTGATTCTAGATTTATTACAGGGGAAATAATAAATGTCGATGGAGGTATGCCCGGAAAACTTTAAGTGTGCTGGGCACTAAATGTTCCTTTATGAAACAACAGTAAAAAATCAATTCAACAGATTGTTAGGTGAGTGTGATGTCAAAAGTCAGATTGGCGATAGTGGGATGCGGAACAATTTCCCAACTTAATGTTCCAGGCTATTTAGAACACCCAGGCTGCGAGATAGTGGCTCTCTGCGACCTCAATGAAACCCGAGCGATCTCAAAAGCCAAAGAATGGCAAATAGATCCGCAGATCTACACAAATTACGATAGCCTTTTGGAAGATGATTCTGTAGATGCGGTTGAACTTCTATCTCCTACCCACCTGCATGCCTCACAAATTATTTCAGGGCTCGCCTCTGGAAAACATATCTCGTGTCAGAAGCCGATAGCAACATCCATGGAAGAAGTAAGACAAATTCGAGAAGCTGTACAAAAAAATGACAGCATTTTCAGGATAACCGAAAATTTTCTCTATTATCCTCCTATTCTAAAGGCTAAGGAACTTATTCAAGATGACGCTATTGGAACACCTTCTCTCGTTAGGATCAGGACTATTAGGGGGTTGGGATCGGAAACAATGATTAGGCCTGAAAAAGACGCCTACGTCTGGCGAAGGGATCCTTCAAAAAACCCGGGTGGCATGCTTTTTGACGATGGCTGGCACAAATACGCCACCGCAATATCATGGGTGGGAAGTGTAGAGAAAGTGACCAGTATGGTCACAAGAACAAAAGATTTTCTTGCAGATACTCCTAGCGCAGCTGTCATGAAAGTAAAAGATAGAGACTGTTTGATAACGATCGACTACTCTTCTGCTAGCGAGATGACCATTAGGGGGAAATATTACAACGCAGATGAATTCTTTGAAATTATAGGCCCGAAGGGCACAATATGGGTAACAAGATGTACTGGTGAATTACTAGATATGCCTCCTGTTGTTTTGGTTAAGGGTAATGAAACAACTTCATACAATGTACCGTCTGATTGGATAGAAGGGTTTAAGGGAGCTGCAAAAGCCTTCATAGATTCAATTATAAAAAAAGAATCACCTGATATGGATATAGATTTTTCATCCCAAGTCCTTCAAGTGGCGTTGGCAATGTATGAATCATCCGATACTGAATCAACCGTCCACATCAAAGAGGTCTAATTTTCTACTACAAAATAGTTTTTTTTGAGAGGAAATAAATGGCAAACCGAGATGCCGATAAACCAAACGTAATTTTCATGTTATGGGATGAGGTCAAATCGATCTAATTAAAGACAGCGCTAAGCCTTTTGCCGATGATATAGTGTACTTTAACGAACGTTAGTTCCGACCGATTTACCTATCTTGCACCGAACCGTCATATCCAATAGGAGTATCTAGGACTTTGGGGTTTTCAGGCATTGATAAGGCGTGTTCATTTATCTGGATTCCCAAACCTGGTCCCTCTGGTACGGTTAAATAACCGTCGATCATCTCGAGTGATTCAACAAACAAGTCACTCTTTGGGGGCTTATCTTCACCCGTGTATTCTTGCAAAGCGAAGTTCGGAATGCATGCATCTAGCTGGACACAAGCAGCCGTGCTTACGGGTGACAAGGGGTTATGAGGAATAACCTTTACATGGTTTGCTTCAGCCATTGCAGCCACTTTTTTGGATCCACTGAGGCCTCCACACAAACAAAGATCAGGACGAACATATGAAACTGCATTCGATTCCAAAAGTTGCTGGTATTCGAAAATCGTAGTGAATCTTTCTCCAGTTGCAATAGGAATATTACATTTATCGGCTATTGCACCCATAATTTTTGGACTGTCTGGAAGCATTGGATCTTCATAAAAAAAGGGGTTGAATTGTTCCAATCTCCTTCCCAAGGAAATACTTTCTGTAGGATTCATTTGTCGGTGTATCTCTATACAAACGTCAACGTCTGGACCAACCATTTCCCTTACTGCGCCCACCCTAGTGACAGCTTCATCGGCCCATTCGCTATAAGATTTGTGTAAATGATATTCTGAGGAAAAGGGAGAAAACCTGACAGCTGTATAACCTTTTTTTACAGCACCTAAAGCATCATTCGCTAAGTCTTCAGCACTACCGCCATCGCCGGATCCAACATGCATATAACAACGGACTTTATCCCTTGTTTTGCCCCCTATGAGGTCATAAATTGGAACCTCCAGCCTTTTACCTTTGATGTCCCACAGGGCTATGTCAATTGCAGACAAGGCTCCCTGTACCACTGACCCCATGAAGTGTGATGAACGATACAACCACTGATAATGATGTTCGATCTTGTGGGGGTCTTGACCTATGAGGTACGCCTCCATGGTCTCAATCATGGTTTTGGTAGGTCTTTGCCAACCATGGACACCTCCCTCTCCAATTCCAACGGTACCGTCTTCACAATGTATCTTTAAAAGTAACCATCTATCCCAAAGGAAGGTTTCCAGCTTTTCAATTTTAGTTGGCCTCGGCAAAGTATCCTCCTAGGCAATTATGTATTAACGTGGGGTGGCCGCTGATGGGGGGAAATATTCCTGAACAGGAATCTCGATAACCGACGGCACATTATTTCTTACTGCTTCACTCACCACATCCGCTATCTCTGATGGGTGTTCCACATAGTAACCTTTTGCTCCAAAAACCTCTGCTAGCTTATCAAACCTTGGGTTCTCAAGGTCAACACCTACATATTTTTCGTTGTGCAAAGCTTTTTGTTGAGATTTTTCTGCCCCCATACAATTATTGTTCAAAACAATGCTAATCGATGGAATATTGTGCCTTACGGCTGTATTCAGCTCCCCGCAGGTATAAAGGAACCCTCCGTCACCATGTAAGCTCACTGCCGTCCTATCAGGTCTGCCAAGTTTAGTTCCTAATCCCACGCTAAATCCCATACCAAGGGCACCTTGCCCAGCGTAATTAAACATGGTCCTGGGCTCTTCAAACAAAATCCTGTCGTACGAGAGCCCAGGCGCAACACCAGCATCAATTGTTACCATAGAACCTTTCGGTAATGCCTTGGTCAACTCTGGGTAGACTTGCTGTGGCATCATGGGATCAGCATTTAGAGACTTTTCAGCTCCCAGACGTTCAATTCTCTTCTTAGCTATCGATTGGAATTCTGACTTCCAGATATTATTGGTTTTACCATCCACAGACATTTTGAGTACTTCCTCAATCAGTTGTTGAGCAACCCTTTGAGCATCTCCAACAATACCTACTGAAACAGGGTAATTCCTACCTATTTCAATGGGGTCAATATCTATTTGAATAATTTTTGTGTCTTCGTTTATAACACTATAATCCCATGAGCTGGAAGCCTGATTTATTTTGGTCCCCAATGCCAATATCACATCAGCCTTATCCATTGCTTCATGAGCTTCGCCTGAACCACGACCACCAGGAGGGCCAATGTAATGAGAATGGCTGTTAGGAATCGCATCATGATGACCGTACGAAGGCACCATGGCCATATCCAAAATTTCGGCCAATTGTACAGCTTCAGCAGAAGCCTCTGCGTCCACTACCCCCCCACCAGCGAGTAGTAGTGGTCTCTCAGCTGAAAGCAACAGATTCGCGGCTTGGCTCACCGCCTGCAAATCACCGGAAGTTCTAGCGTTTACGGTCCTATACTGATCGGGACTTAGCATTTCATCAGACAGAGTTTCCTGGTCCAATAAGTCTCTCGGAATATCAAGAAGTACTGGCCCTTGCTTACCCCACATCGCAACCCTAAAAGCTTCCCGAATGAGGTCTGGCACTCTTTCAGTTTTATTTGCTTGGACAGCCATTTTGGTCAACGGTTTAAATACATTTACTAAATCAAAGGCCTGCGACCCATCCCTACCGATGTATTCCATCGCTGTATCACCAGCAATCGCAATAACAGGGGCTCTTCCCTTCAATGCAAGAGACATACCGCCAGCCAAATTTATTGTTCCTGGGCCTGAAGTGGTCATACAAACAGAAGGTTTACCTGTTGATTTGGAATATCCGTAGGCCATCAAAATGGCGCCTTCTTCATGCCTGGTATCGATAAATTTAATATCTTCACGGCCATACATTTCTGTCACCATGCTATTAGTCGTCAAACCAGTGACCCCAAAAACATATTCGACACCTTCAGCCCTAAGTAATTCAATTACTGCCTGGCCCGCTGCAATTTCTGACATATTAACCATTCCTGTGAAAACACATGACTTAAAAGTATAAATAACAGCATATTAGCATGACTTCTGCTAATTGCCGTTATTTATTTCAATCTGTACTATGTTGCCCTCAAGAAAAAGAAATTCTAAGGGGCCAAAATGTCACAAACGATGTCTGGAAAACAAGCAGTGCTGGAAATGCTAAAGGCAGAAGGCGTTGAGTATATCTTCGGTAATCCGGGGACCAGTGAGGGTCCCTTGATAGATATGTTGGGAGAGTACCCTGAATTCAACTACATCATGGCACTACAGGAAAGTGTTGCTATGGGAATGGGTGAATCCTTTGCTCGGTCTACAGGGAAAACGTCCTTTGTTAGCCTGCATGTGGACAGTGGGCTTGCAAACGGCATTGCACTAATGCTCGATGCGCTTAACAGCGGGACTCCCATGGTAGTGACTTCGGCTAACTATGACTCTAGAAAAATAAATGAAACAAAAACCGATTTGGCAGAACTTGTTCGGCCTGTCACCAAATGGGCTGTTGAACTGGATCTACCGGACCAAATCCCCAGTGTGCTGAGACGGGCTTTTAATGAAGCAAACAGTCACCCTAAAGGTCCGGTGTATGTAGGCTTTACTGCAAATGCATTGGAAGGAATTGCAGATATGAATATCGTTCCTTCCTCTAAGGTGCATGATGAGGTTAGCCCAAGTCCTGCTGGGATTAGAGAGGCTTCAAACTTACTGACCCAAGCAAAAAACCCTGCCCTTATGGTAGGAGATAGGGTTTCTGACGATAAGGCACTAAATGAAGCCGTAGCGATCGCGGACCTATTGGGTATGGCGGTATTTCAATCGCGTGGTGCAGAGGTGTCTTTCCCTACTACCCACCCCCAATACCAAGGAATACATTCACTGAGATCACAAGAGTCACGCGAATCGTTAAGAGAATTCGATGTAATACTTGCTGTAGGAATGGACACTTTTGATGAGCTCTTCTACTGGGGCGATGTGATTTTAGATGGATCTCAAAAATTGATACATATAGATCCAATCCCAGGACGGGTCGGCAGGTCAGAACCAACAGATGTAGGGATAATTTCTAACTGCAAAACTGCCCTTGCCGAACTGATATCTCAAGTTTCCGAGGCCGTGGACCCAAATCTGGTTGAGACAAGAAAAACTCAGGTCATTTCTGATGCGTCTTCCCAAAGGAATGCTTATGAAGACTCTGTTAGGGACAAGTGGGACAATACACCTATTTCGCCGGCAAGGATGATGTTTGAATTAGCAAAATCGATCCCGAAAAATTCAATCGTAGTCGATGATTCGATAAGTAACAGAGCGGCTATGCGGCACTATTTCCCTGCCAACGAGAGGAATGATATAAGAGGTGTTAGAGGACAGTCTATCGGAGGTGGGATAGGAGCTACCATGGGTACTAAATGCGCCTTCCCTGACAGACCCGTTTTAGGGATTATCGGAGATGGCAGTGCGATGATGACCGTGCAAGGATTGTGGACAGCCGCCAACGACAACATCCCATGCGTGTTTGTTATCTGCAACAACGGGATGTATAGGGTCCTCAAGGTTAATTTCAATATATATCAAAAAGAAATACTTCACGAACCAGAACCTGCTGGAGACAATCTTCTTCATTCTGATTTCGTTACCCCGTTCAACCTATGTACGATAGCCGAAGGTATGGGCCTACACAGCGAACGGGTGACAGATCCTAATGAAATTTCCGGGGCAGTGGAAAGGGCTTTGTCATCTGGTAAACCTGCACTCATAGATGTAGTTATTGACGGGAAAATATAGAACCCAAATGGCAACTACCTACAAACAAGAGGTGATCGGTTCCAAAGGAGTTGTTGCGTCAAACCATCCGTTGGCATCTCTCGCCGGCATTGAAATGCTCACAACGGGTGGAAATGCAGTGGATGCAGCAATAGCCACCATGTTTGCGCTTTCTGTCGTTGAACCAATGATGGTGGGTATAACTGGCGCAGGATTTATCAATTATTACAACTCGAGAGACAAATCTTCCATTACTATCGACAATTACTGCACTGCTCCAATACAAGCTACTGAAGATATGTTCACCCCCATTTCTGATAGATGGCCCGATTATATGGAAACCAAAAACCATCAAAACAGGTATGGCTATCTATCCGTGGGAGTCCCTGCAGCCCTTCAAGCTTGGTCCCATATCGAAGAGAAATACGGACTTCTGGGTATTGAAAAAGTTATAAGCCCAGCAATTAGGTTCTCAAAGGAAGGATTTAAAGTAAGCGACTATCTTTCTGGAATAGTAGAAAACAACAAGGATATATTAACTTCGTACCCTAGCAGTAGAACAACTTTTTTAAGAAAGGGAGTTGCTCTAAAATCAGGAGACCTTCTTACTAACCCTGATTATGCTAAAACCCTGGAAGACATTGCTAAAAATGGTGTTTCTACCCTTATCGAAGGTAAATTAGGCAATTCAATTGACCGAGATATGAAGTCCCACAAAGGAATCCTCTCCTTAGATGACCTAGATCAATACAAAATTGAATACAGAGAACCCGTCCGAGGCACTTACCGCGGGTATGAAATTGTCGGTGTGGGCCCGGTAAGTTCTGGAGCCACCCATATAATTCAAGCCCTAAACATAATAGAGGGTTTCAATGTAAAGGAAATGCAATTCGGTAGTGTGGAATACATACACCTAATCGCAGAAACCCTCAAATTGGTTTTCGCTGATAGGTTCAAGTACATGGGAGATCCTGACTTTGTCAAAGTACCAGTAGAAGGTCTTATATCAAAAGACTATAGCCAGCACTGTAGGCAAAAAATAGATTTGTCTAGATCATCTGATTTTGAACACGATAACCCAGCTGCTTTCGCCACAGAATCAAAAAACACTACTCACATTACAGTAGCAGATGAAACCGGCAGTGTGGTATCCATGACCCAGACCCTTAATGACGCCTTCGGTTCACGTGTTACAGTGCCCGGAACAGGGGTTTTGTTAAACAATACTATGTACAACTTCGATCCTCACCCTGGAACGGCTAATTCTATAGCACCGGGAAAACGGGTCCTGAGCAGCATGGCACCAATCACTGTATTTAAGTCGGGTAAACCTTTCATGTCCTTAGGAACGCCGGGGGCAAGACGAATATTCCCAGCGGTGCTACAAGGGATAATAAACGTTATAGATCATGGTATGTCGCTTCAAGAAGCCGTAGAAGCCCCAAGAGTTTGGACACAGGGTCAAAACCTTGAACTGGAACCAGACATTTCCCCAGATGTAATTGAACCATTAACCAAAAAGGGGCATGTTATTGAAAGAGTGGAAAGGGTTGCAGGTGGTATGAATGGAGTTTTGTTCGACGACACCGGATCTATCCATGGTGCCGCTTGTTGGAGGGCTGATGGATCACCGATAGCAATTGGAGGAGGTGCAGCAACTATAAGGGGAAGCAATCCGATGTTTAGAGTCTGATTGGTTCACGATTTATCTTGATTTAGGTTTTTAAAACTTGACCAATGGCTCGTATTTGGATATATTTGACCCCGCTTCGGAAGGATCATCCACAAACTCGAAGTAGGGAGATAACTTCAAACAACCGCATATTTGTGGGGGTCGATGCCTCACTATTAAGCATTCAAGGTTAGTCCTTGTGCAGCTTAAACTTTTAACACCGCAATGGTGCAGCACCAAGTTCATAGGTCTTGAACTAAATAATCAACAATCCGGTGCCTCAACCTTATTATTCGTGGTCTAATACGTTCCCTTTTGGGTCTGGATATATGGTATGAATATCTTTGCAGATAGAAGAAATCCAAAATTTTCCAACAATCAAAGGAGAAATATATGTTGAAAAATGTTTCAAAAAATAAATCGATTAGCTCGTTCATGATCTTATCAATCGCAGCTTTTTCCATACTTATGACCGCCTGCGCAGCTGAGACTATTGTCAAAGAGGTGGAAGTCATAAAAGAGGTACAGGTAGAAGTAATTAAAGAGGTCATCAAAGAAGGGGCGACTATAACCAGGGAAGTCGAGGTGATCAAAGAGGTAGCGGGAGAAACCGTTATAAAAGAGATTATAAAAGAGGTCATCAAAGAAGTTGAAGTTGAGAAACAAGTAATAGTGGTGGCTACTCCAATGCCCGTTATAACAGGGGAAGCCGGCCAGAAATATGGTGGTACCTTAAAGTTCGGAACTGTTGACTTTGGTGCTATGGACCCAGCTATTATGGGACTGTCAACTGGTAGTGGCATGTACAGTAACCATGCATATGACAGCCTCACAGAGCCTTGGTACGACGGTTCCATAGTAAACAGACTAGCCGAAACATGGTCAGGTAACGACGACCTATCTGTTTACACTTTCAATCTTAGACAAGGAGTCACCTTCCACGACGGGTCTGATTTAACATCAGCCGATGTAAAGTGGACCTTTGACAGGATTGCGGATGAAACAACCGCCTCTCCTCTATTAGGAGAAATAGACTACATCAGTAATATAACAGCTCCTGATGCTTCTACAGTGATATTCACGCTTTTGGGCTCCAACGTTAATCTACCTAGAGATGTAGCTGACTATCATGCACGTATCGTTCCTAATGGTATAACCCAGAAGACACTCCAGGAGGCGAGCACTGACTTTGGATCAGGTCCCTATACACTTAGTGATCACAACCCAGCAGAAAGAACCGTGATGAATAAGTACGATAGTTATTGGGTTGAAGGGAAACCTTTCTATGACCGGATTATCATGTACTACATGCCTGAAGAAGCAACGAGATTAGAGGCTATAAAATCTGGCGCCGTCGATGTAATCAACACTTTCTCTTTGGCGCAAGTAGAAGGTCTCAATGAGCGAGATTCAATCACAGTCACCGGAACCGATTCTTCCACTATTAGAAACTTGGTAATGGATACTCGAGGTGAAAGGGAGGTTAAAGATGAAGATGGTAACATCACAGTAATTCCCGCTAGTATATTCGCGGATAAAAACGCAAGAAAAGGTCTCCAGTACGCTATTGATCGAGACTTTGTAAGGAAAGCAGTAACGTATGGATTCGGTGCCAATGCTAACGACCATCCAATCGGTATCTCAGATCCAATGTACTGGGCTGGACAACCTATCATCAATCAAGACATCGAACTCTCCCGCAGCTATCTTGAAGCTGCTGGATACAACGACTCCAACCCATTAAGCTTTGAGCTTGATGCATCAGACTTTAGCCAAATGTTAGAGATGGCCCTCGCAGTGGAACAGTCTGTCGAAGCCACGGATCTACCAATTGAGATAGAAGTTACAAAGCATGAAGAATCCACGTTCTGGGAATCAATCTGGATGATGCCAGGAGGAACACCCGCTGTTACTTCCGCATGGAACGGGCGTCCAGCAGCCCAGGCGGTTAGCGTAGCCCTAAAGAGCGGTGGAAGTTGGAACGAGTCGTATTTCAGTAGTCCGCGAATGGATGAGCTAATGGAACTATCCTCGACTGAAATTGATTTTGACACAAGAAAAGGTTACTGGAAAGAAGTACAGGAAATCCTCATAGAAGAGGTTCCTAGTGCCTACCTGCTTTACGTACCCGTTCTAACGGCCCATCGAACCCACGTCCAGGGAGTGCAAGCTCATCCTAATGGCTGGGTCCTTATGGAAGACTGGTGGAGTTCCGAATAGGTACATCGCTATCCAAAACGTAACACGCTGAATGCGCCTGTAAGTGATCTAGGTATTAAACAATCCTAGATCACCTACAGACGTGACCCGTCCCATTTGATCTCAGTCCAAGGAGTTTCATAATATCTTAAGATTCCTCATCATAAGGCTAGCTTTCATCTTAGTTACTCTCTTCTTCGTTTCTGTTGCTATCTTTACCGCTACTGAATTTCTACCCGGAGACGCCGCTTCTCTCCTTTTAGGCCAACAAGCCACAGAGAGCAATCTGAAAAACCTACGCCATAACATGGGACTTGACCGGCACCCGGTAGAAAGATATGCCGTGTGGATCAAAAACGCTGTACGAGGCGATTTGGGAATGGCGGCTCGAGGCGGCGCTACGATTAACAGCATGGTTAAAAGTAGACTTCCGAACTCTGCTCTACTCGCAGTGGTGGCATTCCTTATAGCGGTACCAACCTCATTGTTTGCAGGAGTCTTGGCAGGTACTAGACCAGACACAAAACTCGACAGAATACTCAGCATAGGGAGTCTCCTTGCAATTTCGATTCCGGAATTTATTATTGGTGTCATTTTAATGATGGTTTTTGCCACCAAACTTGGTTGGTTTCCCTCCTCCAGTATTTTGCTTCCGGGAGAAAGTATTTTGGGTTCCCCCAAAATATTAGTGCTTCCAACCCTTACTATCACTGGGGCTTTATTTGCATATATATTGCGCATGGCTCGAGCCAACGTGATAGAGGTTATGGAAAGCAATTACGTCAGAACAGCCATATTAAAAGGCCTCAGTATGAGACGGGTTGTGTTTAAGCACGTTTTACCGAATGCCATGATCCCCACTATTACAGTAATAGCAAACAACGTCGGATGGATGTTTGGGGGAATCATTGTTGTTGAATTCGTTTTTGCATACCCAGGTATTGGAAGCCTGCTGATTATGGCCATCGATACTCGCGATATGCGATTGCTTCAATCTACAGCGCTTGTCATAGCTGCTATTTATGCATTCGCGAACCTCGCGGCAGACCTACTTTACGGCCTCTTGAATCCCAGAGTTAGAGTAGGACAATAAAATGAATGCTAGTACTGTGAGGGGAAAGGCAACGACCGTTCAAATATTGGTAGTTACTCTTGCAAAAATCACTGGCCTTCTGAAAATACCACTTCGTACAAACAGCGGCCGAATAGGGTTGGCGATTTTAGCCGTTTATTCCATCGCAGTTATTTTTGGCCCATGGCTAACGCCTTATGTTCCGACAGATTACGATTTGGACCATCGATTTGAATCTCCATCCCTAAATCACCTTTTTGGTACTGATCATAATGGTCGAGACGTTTTAAGTAGGGTCATAGCCGGCGCCAGATCTATAGTTTTTATTTCTGTAACAGGTACAACTTTGGGAATTTTCCTTGGAACTATGATTGGGATCACGAGCGGATATCTAGGAGGATGGTTTGACCAAATAGCTATGAGAGCTATGGATTTTCTATTGTCCTTCCCTTCCTTACTGTTAGCTTTATTGTTAATAACGATCGGCCTGCAAAGAACATCACTAGACGAATCGTGGCTGATAATAGCTGTGATAGGAATAGCATTTACCCCTAATAACAGCCGTGTTATTAGAAGTGCTGCTCTCACAATAAAACCACTAGAATTCGTTGAAAATGCACGTCTCAGAGGCGAACCGTTATATCACATCGTGCTTAGGGAAATTTTGCCAAACATAGCTCCTGTAATTGGAGTCGAAGCAACCCTGAGGCTCAGTTTCGCTTTATTGTTGACCGCATCTCTAGGATTCCTAGGACTTGGAGTGCAGCCACCAACACCAGATTGGGGGCTTATGGTCAATGAAAGCCGAACTCATTTATCTCTAGCACCTTGGGCCTCTTTGGCTCCCGCCTTCGCGATGGGCACGCTTGTCATAGGGGTTAATTTATTCGCCGACGGTATCAGACAATCTCTTCAGATCCCTGAGGATCGAGGTCAGAAGTAATGAATAAAGAACCATTGCTTAAAGTAGAAAAACTATCAGTAACATTCTTTACACCAAGAGGTACGGTTATCGCTGTAAGAGAGGCCTCTTTTGAGGTTTCGAGAGGCGAGGTACTAGGGATTGTAGGGGAGTCAGGATGCGGTAAATCAACTGCAGCATTCGCTGTAATGGGATATTTGCCAACGACGGCGGAAATAGGGGGCTCAATATCATTCGAGGGACGGGACATATCAACCTTGTCCAAAAAAGATTTAAGGGAGCTGAGAGGCAATCGAATTGCCATGGTATATCAAGATCCGACCACATCGTTAAATCCTTCTATGAAGATCGGTCCCCAGGTCCAAGAAGTAATCTCGGAACATTTAAACCTAGACCAAACAGATATAGACAAAAAAGTGGTGGAGTTATTTGAAAGTGTGGGATTAGCGGATGCAGACCAAGTGGGAAACAGATATCCCCACGAATTAAGCGGAGGAATGCAACAGCGAGTGATGATTGCCATGGCTCTAGCCTGTGACCCTGACTTGTTAATAATGGACGAGCCCACAACAGGGCTAGACGTGACAACTGAAGCAACCATACTAGACCTCGTGGCAAGCCTAAAAAAGCGTGTAAACGCAGGCATACTTTACGTTACCCACAATCTCGGGGTTATGGCCCGAGTAGCCGATCGAGTCGCAGTAATGTACGCCGGTCAAACGGTTGAACAGTCCAATGTAAATGATTTATTTGCCTCTCCTAAGCATCCATATACCTCTGGTCTTCTTTCGTGTGTTCCTAAACCCCCAGGAGCTGGAGAAGTTTCCTCGAGGTTAAAAAGAATCCCAGGATTTGTTTATTCATCGCAGGAATCCGACGTCAGTTCTTGTTTGTTTGCGGAACGTTGTCCACTTGCAGATTCAGAATGCACGACATCTGCTCCGGCTCTGGAATTTATCGGTCAAGACTCTCAAGTGAGATGTTTTCATAGTGACAAAGTTGAACCAGACACATGGGGAGCAGCTGAGGAAAGGATAAGCCGTAAAGATGTTGTCAGCCCAATCGTGTTAACTGGGACTGGAATAACACACGAATATGGAAAGCGCCAAAAGAAATATATGGCTTTTGGACCTGAAATGGATTTGCCTGTCAGGGCCCTTAACAAGATAGATTTTGAAATACCGCAAGGCAAAACCTTAGGAATAGTAGGGGAAAGCGGCTCTGGAAAATCCACCCTAGCCCGGGCTGTGGTGGGCCTGGTAAAGGCTAAAGATGGATCGCTCCAGTTGCATGGCAATGAATTAGATAAAACGGTGGAAAACCGCTCGAACGAAAACAAATCAGCCATACAAATGGTTTTCCAAAACCCGACTGCCTCACTAAACCCTAAACTCAAAATAAAAAAGACTCTAATCCGATCACTTATGCGTTTTTCAAAATTGACTAAACAGGGAAGTGAAGAAAGAGCTGCAGCTTTAATGGAAGAGGTAGGGTTAGACCTAAGTTATTTGGAAAGACTCCCATCAGAACTTAGTGGAGGAGAACAACAGAGAGTTGCTATAGCTGGGGCTTTTGCTACGAATCCTGAAATAGTAGTAGCTGATGAAGCTGTGTCAGCATTAGACGTTTCAGTACAGGCTCAAGTCTTAGGCCTTCTTGAAGATCGGCAGCAGGAATTAGGCAATTCATATCTCTTCATAACTCACGACCTTGGGGTTGTGAGGTACGTCTCAGACGACATAATGGTGGTCTATGCAGGTCATATAGCAGAATACGGACCTTCAGAGGCTGTGCTAAGCAGTCCATCCCACCCCTACACTGAAGCTTTGTTATCGGCGGCTCCTATCCCAGATCCATCTGCGAAACCTAACCCGCTCAGATTGGAAGGCGCCGTCCCAACTATGCGTGAGGAATTTACTGGTTGCTTTTTTGCTAGTCGATGCCCTCGTAAATTAGGGTCCGTCTGTGACACTGAAGCGCCACCAGTACAGAAAATATCTACCAATGAACCCCATGTAATAAACTGTCACATCCCTGTGGACGACCTGGCAAAAATTCAAGCCTGAGACACAAAAAGGCCGTTAATAAGTTAGTTTTCTAACCTCTCCCGACGTAAGGCATCTGAGTCGCCATTATCGTAACGAACTGGATATTAGCGTCTAGAGGTAGGTTTGAGATGTACAGTACAGTTTCACCTACATGATCAACATTAAAAGTCGGTTCAGCCATTGTTTCACCGTTTGCTTGCAATACCCCACCCTGCATTCTAGCTGTCATAGGTGTAGCTGCATTACCAACATCAACTTGGCTACACGCAATATTGTATTTTCTACCGTCTAAAGATATCTGTTTTGTAAGACCCGTAATAGCATGCTTCGTTGTAGTGTAAGCAACGGCATCAGGCCTGGGGGTATGAGCAGAAACTGAACCATTATTAATGATTCTTCCTCCCTGGGGTGTTTGATTTTTCATTATTCTTATAGCGTGCTGAGCGCAAACAAAACTGCCTGTGAGGTTAGTGTCTACAACCCGTTGCCAGTCTTCTACTGGAAGATCTTCCATATTCATTCTTGGAGATCCAATACCAGCATTATTGAAAAGAACATCCAATCTGCCAAAAGTAGCTTCGGTTTTTTCAAAAAGATCAGCCACGGAATCCGGACTGCCCACATCAGTAGAAACAGCGATAGCCCTTGAATCATCTACGCCAGCTTCAGCAATAGTGTCTTTTAAGGGTTCTATTCGACGACCAGCCAAAACAACTGAGTAGCCGTCCCCCAACAACTGCAACACTGAACTTTTACCAATACCTGTGCCTGCGCCTGTAATCAGCGCCACCTTTCCATTAGATGCCATGAATAGAACTCCTTATTAAGTGATTAGCGAACGGATTTTAACGGATAATAATGGGAAGGTCACCCTAGTCGGTGAATCAGCGATAGTCAGTTACCTATAGTTGTAACCAAAGAAGTAGCTCAATCCAATAATTTTTCGAAAGCTTTCCTCAAACGTAGTCCAACTTCGTCCAGTCTTTCTGGAGAGTTACCACTAAAAGCAAGCCTTATGTGATTCTCGTGAAGAGACGGGTCTTGGTAAAACAAAGAACCGTCAGGGAATATTACACCTTCCTCAGCAGCAGATTTTGTTAGTGCAGCCGAATCAACACCTATACATTTCGGCCACAGAAAAAACCCTCCTCTAGGTTCAATAAATTCCAAGTAGTTTGAACAATGCTGGGTCAGGGAATTAGTGAGAGCTTTGCATTGGGATTGGTATAAACTTCTCATTTTTTTTACGTGGATAGAATATTCAGATGATGCTATAAACCTGCTTACTACCGTTTGTATGAAAGGAGCATTTCCCATATCAGACCTAGTTTTTCCGATGGCATCAATAGCCTCAGAGGAGCCTTGCAGCCACCCTAATCTAAGGCCTGTCGCAATAGTTTTACTGAAAGTTCCCATACGTAATACCCCTTCCCCACCGTTCATAGAATACATATCAAGTGGAGGTGTATTTTCAAAAAACAACCCACTGTACGTAGAATCCTCTAAAATCATAATTCCATTTTCTAATGCCAATTGACCGATCATACGACGATTATTTTCAGACATAGTCACACCCGTAGGATTATGAAAATCATCTATGGTGTATATTCCTTTGATTACATCCCCACTTCGCCGGCATTTTGCTACTAAATCCTCAATTGCCTGATAAGACATGCCCTCCGGGGTCATAGCTACCTCTATGATTTTTCCTTGATATTTGAGAATGGTTTCAACGGTGCCAGAGAAACTTGGACCCTCTACCAAAACAATATCTCCAGGATTTAAAAAGGTAGCGCAAAAACTTTCCATGCAACCAGATCCACCATTAAAAAGTATGAAATTGTCTGGAGTTTGAGACAAAGAGGTAAGACCATAGCTTGGATCATTTAATAATTCTCTTAAATCAATCTTCCCTCTGCCATACTCATACTCCATCTCCACAAATCTACCGGAAGATAAAACCTTGGAAAAATGATTTGCCAAAGATGCCATGGGTATCCCCTCAGGTACAGGCATGCCAACCGCAAGGTCTATGGGATCAGAATGATCAGTTGGAATTTCCCATCTGCTTTCTTCTTCAGCACCGGCACCTAAAGCCTTAGCTCCAGCCGAAAGAATCTTTATAACATCAAAGTTGGTATCGATCATTGAATCCCTCATTGCTACAAATAACCAAATAATTGTACCGCGTGGATCGATAATCAAACAGACCTAAACCCTACGCTTTGCATTCTAGAATTAGAAAGTATCTCCACTTTCGCTATAATGGGCAAAAGTTTCGTTAAAATGGCAAAAATTAACTAGGAAAATGCTATGAAATCAGAAAGAAAACTTGTAGCACACTTGATGAGGCGAGCAGGATTTGGAGCCACCCCTCAAGATTTAGACGACCTTACATCCGACAAATCTTATGAGGAAATTGTAGATGACTTGGTGACGCCAGAAAGGTTTGAACCAATTGATACGTCTTATGTGGAGCGATACTACACAGGTGAACCGGTAGCTGTTCATGTGGGGAAATGGCTTTATAGAATGGCCAACACCGAAAGACCCCTAGAAGAGAAAATGTGCCTATTTTTGCACCATCTATTCCCTGTTGCATGGGGGAAAAGTGAGCATGGTCCGTCCTTATATAGAGAGATAGAGATGTTTCGGAGTACAGGATTGACAAATTTTAAAAATATCCTACTCCAGTTGTCTCAAGATCCAGCCATGCTTTTTTGGCTCGACAATCACGAAAATCACAAAGATGAAATAAATGAAAATTATGGTAGAGAACTTTTAGAACTATTCTCCATGGGAGTTGGTAACTACACCGAAGATGACATAAAAAATGCTTCTAGAGCATTTACAGGGTGGACTTTCAGACAGCCATTATCCCTTTACCCATATGGACATCACCATGCTGATTTCGAATTCATTCCTGAAGATCATGATTATGATGAGAAAGTATTTCTTGGACATGTCGGTAATTTTGACGGGGAAGACATAATAGATATCATTGTGGAACAAAATGCCGCAGCGAAATTCCTATCACGACATCTGTACAATTTTTTTGTGGAAGATGAGGTTCAAGTACCTTCATGGGAAACAATAGAACCTAAAAACCCCCAGGCCATTGAAGAACTAACCAAAGCATACATGGAATCCAAAGGAGACATGAGGCACATATTGAAGACTTTGTTTAATTCAGATTTTTTCAAAAACTCTTTGATCTTGTCCAAAGTAAAAAGTCCCACGGAACTTATAGTCGGGGTAATTAAGCAAACAGGTGAATTCAACACTCCGACTCCAGGAATTCACGAGTTTGCAGTCACCACCCTCAATGCATCTGCATTTGAGGGACCACTTGCTATTATGGGCCAAAGACTCATGAATCCACCCACCGTAGAAGGCTGGCATACTGGATCCGAATGGATCGACTCAGGCACGCTAAGTGAGCGGATTGGATTTGTTGAAAAACAGTTTGCCGATCCTGGGAAACCGGGAGTCTCCGAAATGGTGGGCCGAGCTGGAAGCTTAGATGACAATCCGTCTGAGTTAGTAGACAGATGTCTAGATCTACTCGGGGCGGTAAACGTACGGGATGAAACCTACCAATCCCTAACAGACTTTGCTCGAGAACTTAAAGAACTAGAAGATTTCGCTGGAGTTCATAATCTCATCCAGATGACGGCGTCTACCGTCGATTACCAGTTTGCATAGAGCATAAAGAGAGGTAACCCAATTGAGCACTGACACTAAAGAAAAGACGCTTGTCGTAATCCAACTGACTGGCGGCAATGATTTTATGAATACCGTAGTCCCTTATAACAATGAACATTATTATGATGCTCGAAAAAAAATTGTAATCAGTCAGAATGATGTACTACCAATTAACGACACATTAGCCATCAACAATAATGCCAGACCTTTGAAAAGACTATTTGATGAAGGAAAGGTGGCTATAGTTCAAGGAATCGGATATCCAAACTCAAACAGATCTCATTTTCGTGGAATGGATATATGGCATACGTGCGAACCTGACAGAGTTGGTAGTGAAGGATGGTTAGGATTAGCCATAAAAGACCTAGATCCCAAAAGTGAAAATGTTCTAACTGGAGTTAATATAGGACAAGGTTTACCCAGGGCTATGTCTGTCTCAGGGGTACCAGTAACCTCGGTTGGAGATTTAGAAGGCTATGGGGTGATGAATAAAATAGAACAAGAGCGCTTAAAGGAAAGATCCCTGCAAGCCTTCAAAGACATTTACGGTCAAGCTATCGGAAGTGGGCCAGTAGCTGAATATATTGGAAAAACCGGATTAGATGTTTTAAAAGGGGCCGACTTACTGGCAAATGTGGCCACTCAGTACAAATCCTCTGTGGAATATGCTGACAACTCTATAGCGAAAAGTTTGAGAGACGTAGCTCGGGTACATTTTGCCAATTTAGGTACCAGAGTTTTTTATACCAACCATGGTGGATACGATACTCACGCCAATGAAATGCCTGCACATCCCAAATTATTGAGTGATCTAAGTGGGGCCATTTCTGATTTTATGGATGATCTTAAAGAACATGGCGCGGCCGACGATGTTGCCATACTGGTCTTCACAGAATTTGGTAGGCGAATGCGAGACAACGGCAGTGGTACAGATCATGGATCAGGTGGGGGAGCCTTTCTAATAGGTAACAGTGTGAAAGGAGGGCTTTATTCAGAATATCCCTCCCTTAACCCTAAAGACTGGGAGCACGGAGAAGATTTAAAGCACACTATAGATTTCCGTGGAATATATGGCACCGTACTGGAGCAGTGGCTAGGACTCGATGCGAAGCCAATTGTAAAAGGGGAATTCGAGCAGATAAAACCTTTTTATATCTAATAAATTAGGAGACCTACAATGACTCGACCACATGGCCTATTAAGAGCTGGTTATCCGTATTCGACAACTTTAGGAATGAGACGAGTAACCAATTTTCCTACAGACATTGCTTTTGGCGAGGACAATGTCTTGTACGTGTTGCTTAGATCAGAAGGCGTCGCCACCATACGTATATGGTATCGAGACGATATGGAAGAATTGACCGACGAGCTAAAAGGATTTGGTGATTTCGGATCTGAAGACGGGCAACTTAGATGGCCTGTCAACATAATCACTGACGATTCAGGAAACATATTCATCAGTGATGAAGCCAATCATCGCATAACTAAATTTAACCCAGACGGTGAGTTTATCAGCAAATTTGGCAGTCATGGTCAAGGTAAAGGCGAATTCGATGGACCGTCAGGGTTTGCATTGGATAATAACGGCCATTTTGTAATATGTGATTCAAAAAATAGTCGGATCCAGAGATACACAAAAGAAGGTGAATACATAGATTCTTTTGGGTCATACGGCTCGGAACCAGGTCAATTGAATCTCCCATGGGGTGTGGATTGCGATGAAAATGGGGATATATATGTTTCTGATTGGGGTAATCATAGGGTGCAAATTTTTTCGACAGATGGTGAGCTCAAAAACGTTGTGGGTGAATTTGGAAGCGGCAATGGACAATTCATTAGACCAACTGGGATTACTGTAGACAACCACGGGGACTTTTATGTAGCAGACTGGGGTAACAACAGGGTTCTTATGTACAATTCAGAAGGCCAATATATATGGAGTTTTTATGGTGATGCTACCTTATCGAAGGTGGCCCGCAATTATATGTTGACCAATGCTGTCCCAAACCGGTTAAGAGAAATGGGAAAGCTTGAGTCTGAAAAATATCTGAGAAGACCGCGGTCGGTAAGGATTGACAATGACTTCAGGTTGTATATACCTGATTTTGAATCTTACAGAATCCAAGTTTATCAAAAAGACTTCATCGAACTGGACCAAACTCAGTACGCAGGACCTCTGCGAAACCCTACTTTAGAAGTAACTTAATATCTCCCTCTGATAGCTAGGACATACCTATATGGCAAATGCAGACAACATTGAACCGGAAATAAAACAGACTCTGGAGATGTTAGGTATAACCTACACCTGGATTGTTGTAGATCCAGATTTCGCGGACACTGAAAATTTCTGCCGGAAGTATGACTACCCTATGGGAAAATCAGGAAACACTATTCTGGTAGCCTCTAAGAGAGGTGAAAAAAAATATTGTGCCTGTATTGTTTTAGCCACCGCCAAACTTGATGTAAATAAAAAAGTTAAGGAGTTAATGGGGGTTTCCAGACTCTCTTTTGCTAATGCGGAAGAGACCATCCACCTAACCGGTATGATGATTGGTGGTGTGACTCCTATTGGCCTACCCGACACACTGCCAGTTTTCATAGACAGTGATGTTATGGCAATTGATTACGTCATAATAGGGGGAGGAAGTAGATCAGGTAAAATACAAGTGAATCCTCAAGAACTACTCAAATTACCAAACTCCAATGTTGTTCAAGGTTTGTCTAAAACTTAACTACCCCTGCCAATCCATTATAAAGTCCCGTTGTATTTGAGTTTCTGGTGATGCCCGAAAAGAACCTGCGACACCTGATCGCAAATTCGTTATTTCATCTAAAGCTTCTTCACCAGTTAACCCGTGTCTAACCAAGTAACATCCAACAACTGTGCCCGTCCTACCTAGCCCTCTAAAACAGTGTATATAGACAGGTCTATTGGATTCTATTTGAGAATCAATTAGATCTAAAATGTCTTTCATATAACTAATATCGGGTATCCCTCGATCAGTTATAGGAAATCGGAAATATTCAGATTTAAGTGATCGACGACGTCGCTCCGAATGGAGGTACTTACGATAGTCTGGCCTTTCACCAGGCTCTGTCAAATCTATGAAGCAAGATATACCACAATCCATAAGATTCCCAATTTTGTATGATGGGGTGTTCTTATCCCTAAACTTGGCTTTAAACATACCGGAAACAGAATTTACAATAGTTGCTATAGTGGTGATCGGTCGGAATGACAGCTGGTTACCGGGGTATTCTCCGGCCGCCAGTTTACCCTGATCGACCCAGTAAGCGAAAACATTCAAATGATTGTTGGCATTATCAAACATGAGTATAAAATTATACCGTAGAAACTATAAATTACAGAAAACAATTTGTACGCTGAAGGTGCATTAATGATATCAAACTTGGACAAGGACAATAACTTAGTCTGGATAGATCTTGAGATGACAGGTCTCGAAGACGACCACTTAATTATAGAGATAGCATCTATAGTGACTAACGGGAATCTCGAAGAGCTAGCGGAAGGCCCATCTTTAGCTATAAATCGCAGTATATCTGAGATGCAAAACATCAATGATTGGTCAGAAGAGCAACATCATAAATCCGGTCTGCTTAAACGTGTCACTGAATCAACCGTGACGATATCTGCAGCAGAAAATCAAACTCTCACTTTTTTAGAGAAATGGGTTTCAGTTGGTCAGTCCCCGATATGCGGCAATTCTATTGGCACAGATCGGAGGTTTATAAGAAGAGAAATGCCACAACTTGATAAATTTTTACATTACAGGATGATTGACGTATCTACAATAAAAGAACTGGGAAGGAGGTGGTATCCAAAAGCGGACCTACCAGAAAAAGAAGGGGCCCATCTTGCTTTAGAGGATATCCGGGAAAGTATTGAAGAATTGAGATGGTATAGAAAAACATTTTTCAATACTGAGATTCAACTATAAGGAGGTTCAAAAGCTTGATAAAAAGAATTCTTGGGAAAACTGGAATGGAGGTTTCATTATTAAGCCTCGGTACAGGTGGTGCAAGACAACTCGGTCAATCAATCGGGTATTCCATGTATGATCAAAAAAGACTGGTCAAAGCAGCCCTCGACATCGGCATCAATATTTTCGACACCGCTACCCACTATGGAGATTCAGAATCTATATTGGGCGAATGTTTGTCAGGCATACCTCGGGATTCGTTCCTACTATGTACTAAATGGCCAGCCAGAGATGAGATGAACAACACTGTCGACGACCCCACCAAACTAATCAAATCAATAGAAAAGAGCCTAAAAAGACTTCAAACAGATTATATAGATATAATGCTTTTCCACGGGATTATGCCTCACGAATACGATCTAATCGTTGAATCTCTTTACCCAACGATGGCAAGATTGAAATCTGAGGGAAAAATTAGAAGTATTGGTTTTAGTAGCCGTTTTTCTGAGGATCCTGCCCAAAAAGGTATCGAATTAGGCTTATCGAAACACCCAGATTTATGGGATGTTGTGATGCTAAAATATGGAATATTGAACCAATCGGCAGCTGCAAAAATATTACCTTTGGCCCGGAATCACAATATAGGAGTAATTAACATGGCTGCGGTCAGAGTGAAATTGCCTGATCCTACTCTTTTAGAGCAATTAATCGCTAAATGGAAATCTTCTGGGCTGATAGATACTGACTCTCTTCCTACCAATGATCCGCTCGGGTGGTTGGTAGAAGGGAATGTGAAATCCGTTATAGAGGCCGGTTACAAATTCGCTGCCGAACCAACAACCGTTTCCACGGTATTGACAGGCACAGCCTCAATTGAACATTTGATGGCGAATGTAGAATGTCTTGAAGAACCATATCTGCCGCAACATCACACGGATCGACTTAAAACTACTTTAAGCCAAATCATCCAATACGCATAATATACATGCTACTAATCAGTTAGAAAATTAGGGACACAGGACATCAAAAATAGTGGATGTGAATACAAACCAAGATTTCATTAGAGATATTGTCAAAGAAGATTTGGTCTCAGGCAAACACCGATTTATCACGACCCGATTTCCTCCTGAGCCAAACGGCTACCTACACATAGGGCACGCCGCATCCATATGCCTTAATTTTGGAATAGGAAAAGAAAATGATTCAGCAAAGTGCAATCTCAGGTTTGATGACACCAACCCGTCAAAAGAAAATACTGAATTTGTAGAAGCTATCAAAAAAGATATTCAGTGGTTAGGCTTTGATTGGGACGATCGAGAATATTTTGCCTCGGATTATTTTCAAAAACTTTATGAATTTGCAATGATTCTCATAAGCCAGAAAAAAGCTTACGTTGATAGTCAAACCCATGATGAAATTAGAGCAAATAGGGGAACACTCACCAAGCCGGGGTCCGATAGCCCGTACCGAAACAGAAGCCGTCAAGAGAACATAAAGCTTTTAGAGGAGATGCGTAACGGGATTCATCGACCTGGTTCACATGTTTTAAGAGCAAAAATAGATATGTCCTCCCCCAATCTAAATATGCGAGATCCGGTAATGTACCGAATCTTAGATACACCCCACCATAGAACAGGTGATGAGTGGCCTATATACCCTATGTACGATTTTGCGCACGGTCTATCAGACTCAATTGAAAAGGTTACGCATTCCTTGTGTACCATGGAGTATGAAGATCACAGACCTTTATACGATTGGTTCATAGATGAGCTCAAGGTATTCAAATCTAGGCAAATCGAGTTTGGAAAGATTTTCCTGAGCCATACCATCCTAAGTAAACGAAATTTGACTAAGCTAGTGGAAGCTGAATTAGTAAGCGGTTGGGATGACCCACGAATGCCCACAATTTCTGGTATGAGACGACTAGGCTACACAGCAGATTCTATACGGGAGTTTTGCCGTAGGGTCAGTATAACTAAAAGATGGCATATCGCGGAAATAGAACTCTTAGAGCATTGCTTAAGAGAAGACCTAAATAAAAAGGCAAATAGAGCCCTTGCAGTGTTACGGCCTATCAAATTAGTGATAGAAAACTACCCTGAGGACCAGGTCGAGTACCTTGAAGCCGCTAATAACCCGCAAGATAGTGACAGCGGGACAAGAAAACTACCGTTCTCAAAAGAGCTGTACATCGAGCAAGATGACTTTATGGAAAACCCATCTAAAAAATTCTTTCGATTGACTGTCGGAAGAGAAGTTAGACTTAGGTACGGTTATTTAATCACCTGCATTGATATTATTAAAGATCCTATAACGGGCTCGATTATAGAGCTAAGATGCACTTATGACCCAGAAACACGGGGTGGAAATGCCCCAGATGGAAGAAAAGTTAAATCAACCATACACTGGGTTAGCGCAAACCATTCGATTGACGCCGAGGTACGACTTTATGAAAGACTTTGCCTAGACCCTGAACCAGATATATCAGATGGCGAAAGTTTGGAAACGGTTCTGAATCCAAATTCCCTCGAGATTATACGCTCGGCGAAAGTGGAGCCAAGCCTTAAAGAATCAACACCAGGAAACCCAATACAATTCGAAAGGCTAGGTTATTTTTGCCTGGATTCAGAGGATTCAGACAATAGTAATAACCTTGTATTCAACAGAACAGTTTCCTTGAGAGACAGTTGGGCTAGAACCCAATCTCATAACTGAATATATTCATCTAGACTTTAGTTAAATCTGGCTTTTTGCAAAAAAGGAACCCTATACTACCAACCATAGATACCGAAGCCAACAAATAAAAAGCTCTATCATAGTTTCCATAATGGTCATACATTAACCCAGCAACGTACGGCCCTAATGCCATCAACAACATCATAGGAAACATAGATAAGCCAAGTACTTTACCAAAAGCTTTTCTTCCGAAATATTCTCCTCTGATTGCTGTTCCTAAAGGAATCCTGGCTCCAAACCCAAGTCCATACACAACAACGAAAATGGGAGCCATATTTACACTTGTGATTGAAGTGGCATATATAACACCTAATGCTTGTATTATTCCGAAAACACAAAGAGCTATGTTTTTGGCTACTTTGTCTCCTAAATAACCGCCGAGAATTTGGGCTACTCCTGAGAAAAGCATCGTGGACCCCCATATCCAGGCACCTGTCTGTACCGGTATACCTTGGTCTTTAAGAGCCAGAATTAAATGCACTGTCATAGTCCCGATTAGCATAGTGGACATGCCATTAGAAATTGCCAAAACCCAAAACACCGGCATCTTTGCAATTGTCAGCATACTGTAATTGGTATCGTTACTCTTACTTGTCCTGGATGGCTGAGACACACCCACTTCTTCAACTTGCTTATTTTTGATACCATCTGGAACTTCTCCAAATTCCTCAGGCGAATTTCTTATGAGCCTGCTGGTTGGATAAGCTATAAAAATGAAAAATATACCCAAAGACTTTGCCGTCGTCTCCCAACCCACCCCTTCAGGTCCAACCGTCCAAGCCAGTAATGGAACAAGGAAAAAAATTCCCGTTGAAAACCCAACCCCCCCAAACCCCATGGCTATAGTTCTCTTCTTATCAAACCAGTTGTTGATAACAGTCATCATTGGCAGCCAACCACCGGCAGAGGCCCCTAGCATAATGACAAGGTATGAGACGTAAAACATCCACAAGCTATTGGTTTGGCTGAACATAATGTATCCCAATCCAATAATCATGACCCCAGAAAACACAATTTTCTTGGGGCCATAGCGGTCAACTAATATTCCAATCACTGGTCCAGCTAATCCACTTACAGGTTGTCCAAACGAAAAAGCCAGCGCCAACTCCGCCCTCCCCCATCCGAAATGCTGTTCTAAGGCGTCATTCCATACACCTGCTCCACCAAAAGCTGGGGATCCTGTCGCACCATTAAGGAAAAGGGTCAAGAGAACTAACCACCATCCGTAAAAAACAGCGTGGGGCCATTTAAATGGTGCAAATAAGGTTGTGAATCCAGTTGATTTCATATACTCCGATCTGACCCGTGTCAAACATATAAGAAAAACCCTCAAACCTTTTAAGAGTTTCCATGTAATTTAGGTTAAATTCATGAATTAAAATTATGTAATAAGGGGATGGTTGGGTCAAGTATATTTAAACTGTCTTGTAGATGGTGCAGTCTCTGGCCCACGAATATATGAATGAGTATCGTAAACCATATACACCTCTTAACCCAGTCACGTAAACAACCGCACAAATAATAACTCAAACGCACAAATAATAACTCAAATAAATATACATTTTGAGAAGACATGTTAGTTTTAGTCAGTTATACTATCGCTCGATAACAGTTATACTATCGCTCGATAAAAAAAGGTAAATAAAACGAAATGGAGGTATAGAGGCCATGGTGGAACAACAGTTACAGATACTCCGACCTGAGACTCTCATAGCAGAGTTCAAGAGTATCGGTGTTACACACATCATTACGATCCCTGATAGTGAAACAAATTATCTATATGAATTGATGGAGAAAGAAGATTGGTTGGACGTAGTACCTGTATCCCGGGAAGGAGAATCAATGGCTGTAGCCTTGGGACTCAATGTGGCGGGTAAGGTACCCGTAGTTCTTATCCAGAATACAGGCATGATGGAATCCGGAGATTCCATCAGAGGCATGGCATTGGACACTGGTTTTCCTCTTTTGATGGTTGTTGGGTACCGTGGGTGGACCCGAAAGGGACACACACCAGACTCTGCTGCCGTTTACACTGAACCATTTCTTAACGCCTTTCACTTAACTTATTATCTGGTTGAGACTGACGAAGATGGAGATCGAATAACTGATGCTTATAACGAAGCTGTCAAGACTAACAGACCTGTGGTCGTCCTAATTGGAGATGAATATCACGGGTTTAATAGATAATCGGGTCTTAAATCATCAGGAGTATAAAATGATTGAATCGAAAGAAGTATTTGAGGCATTTCAAGCACACAGGGGCAATGCGATAGTGTCCGTACAAGGCACGTCTGGAAAACATTGGGCTGATGTAACCACCAACCAAAATAGAGATATTTCTTTGGGTGGAGCAATGGGTCAGGCCACTGCAGCGATATTTGGTTTGGCTTTGGGCCTTCCAAACGAAAAGGTAGTTCATTTTGATACCGAAGGAGCATTGCTGATGAACCTCGGTGTTTTGGCCTCAATAGCTGGTAAAAAACCTACGAATTTTGTTCATTTCCTTTTGGACAACGGATGTTACGCAACCACAGGAGGCCAACCGGTACCTAACTCCGAAAATATCGACTACTCAGTAATTGCCGCCGGGTCAGGTTACGCCGCCACATATAATTTCGATGACCTAGAGGAACTTTCCACCAGCCTAGATGAAATTATGAATCAAGATGGCCCAGTTTTTATAGCTATTAAGGTTCCTGCTGAGGTCGAAAACCTACCTATAGGAATGAGAGAAAAAAGGACATCAAGAAGTCGAGGACAAACAATATCAGAGCTACGAGCTGAACTCGGCATCAGCTAGTCTTAGCATGAAGGTGCCTCCACCTTAATTTCTATAATTAGGGTCATCAAGAGGCACTTTCATCCAGCTCATAATTTCCTTTACCGATCCGTACGCTTTGAGCTTTTCCTCATCAGTATCCACTGACTCAGCTGAATCAAAAATATCGGAAATCTTCTTCACCATGTCCGGTCCTAAATCTAATAAAGACTCACTTCCTGACATCGCCCATTTACAAAGGATATATCTAACAATAGACCCCATTGGTATATCAAGATTTCGACTTAACCGTTTTACTGTAGGAAGCGGGTCTTCTTGAGTGTACAGCGCAACATCGTTTTTGAAATTATTGTCCTTGTCAGTAGAATCTGAATCCCAGAGGAATTGTTCTAATGTGATTGGATTATTGATTGACATAAATGTTTCTCATTTTTCTAGCCAAGAATTACCTTCATCAATATATTTACTATCACCCACAAAAGATACTGTAATCTCCTGAAAATAGGTAGCCTGGTTTGTTGTCAGTGAGGCATCGTATTTGTGAGCAACTGATATCACCTCCGAATTTGTCTCCCTGAAACTCTCTTCCAATACTCTTCCTTCTACATGATCAGGTATATCTTGTCCCAATATCGTCAGGATAGTCGGTAAAATATCTATATTCCCTGACGGTGATAATATTTTTTCACCTTCTAGAAATGTAGGACCAGCACATATGAGAGTATTGTTCATCTCATGTAAACTCATGGACCCGTGCTGTCCAAGGTTTTTTGCACCGCCGGTTGAGAACACATGACCTGGGTATCCATTGCCGTTGTCAGAGGAGTCCCAGTTGAAAGACATTATTATATCGGGAGACCTTTTCCCTTCATTCATAATAGAAGACAAAGAAACAGTACCCTTTACTTCCCCTAAACGGTTAGAAGAGCATAAGGTTCCACACCATGGCTGGCTAGAAAGCCATTCAACCAACTCAGAAACCAAATGAACATCGTTCTGATTTTTCAAATAAAAAAGCACGCACCCACCGTTTTGTGCTAAAAGCCAACCATCAGATCCTACCAAATTAGAAAACCCCAAAAGTGTTTCAATATCTATGACTTCGGAAATAGTTGAATACCCATGATCCGAGAGAATCATTAAATCAGAATTCTGATGTTGAGCTGAAGCGTTGATATACTCAATAATTCTGCCAAACTCTAGGTCAGCCTCCCTTAGTGCTGCTTTGGCAGCATCACTTCCAACCCCAAATGCATGTTGGGATTTATCTGGTTCTGAAGACCAAATCAGTGCAACCTCAGGATTAATTTTACCCAGCACATACTCGATAAATATATCGACTGCTTTTTTATATCTTGGAGTGTTGGGTAATTGCTCCTCTGGCCAACCACCGAATAACCCTTCCAGCTCCTTGTGCAAACTCGACGGTATTGTGAATTCAGGATGAATGGTCGCACCACCATAAAGATCAGCAAGAGGATTATGCACATAAGCATTGCCACTAGTGCCTACACCAATCGCAACATACTCCATACCTTTTTTAGAAATGATTTCTTGCAAGGTTGGTACACCCAGCACATCCAAACCAGCATTCCGAATCTCCGATAATGGGCTGCTGAGGGCTGGTATCACATTTGAATTATCATAATCCCTTGCCACAAAGGAGTTACCGGCTAGCCAATGTTTACCGGGATTCACACCTGTCACTATTGACGCAGCGTTTACTCTAGTAACCGACGGGAAAACAGGGTGATGGTTTTCGAAAAAGGATCCGTTTTGGGATACTTGAAACAAGTTAGGTGTATCCAAACTATTGATTTGAGCAGGCTGCAAACCATCGAAGACAGCTAATATTATCTTGGTCATATTTCTCCCTCTAAAAAAAACCGGCTAATCAGAAACCATTGAAATTATTATTTTGGTGGATCAGATGATCACCTAAAATAGGCCGTGTGTCACCCTCGTGTTATTCCCGCTATACCTATCCTTGAGATCCCATTACCTCCCTTATATTCAATCACTACCCTATCAAAATCAAGGTCTGCTACAATCCGTCGTACCCATACTGTTCATGCGAGGAAGAAATGATCGATAGCCAAAAAAGGTGCCAGTTCAGACAAATACTGACGGGTAATCGGTGCGTACATCCAGGGTCAGTGTTTGACGCCATATCCTCTCGGATTGCTGAGGCTTTAGAGTATCAGGTTGGTATGTTCGCCGGTTCTATAGCCTCGGCCGTGATATTGGGTGATCCTGACCACATTTTAATAACTCTTACTGAATTTGCAGAGCAGGCACGAAGAATATGTCGTGCCTCAGACCTTCCAATAATGGTCGATGCCGACCATGGGTATGGAAACGCACTTAACGTTAAAAGAACAGTGGAAGAACTAGAAAACTCCGGAGTGGCGGCCCTCACAATTGAAGATACTATGCTTCCGAGGCAGTTTGGGAAATCTAAGCCAGAGTTAATACCCATATCAGAGGGTATAGGTAAAATGGAAGCGGCATTGTCCGGTAGAAAGGATCAAAGTTTGGTGATAGCTGGAAGGACCAGTGCATTCCAAGTAACAGGTACGGAAGATGCTATTGAAAGAGCCAAGGCATATGAAAGCGTTGGCGTTGATGCGATTTTCTTTGCAGGACTAAATAGTAGACCTCAATTAGAAGCCGTCAAAAATTCCATTGATATACCTATAATGCTTGGGAGTACTCCCAAGGACATAAACGACAACCAGTATCTTTCATCAATGGGGGTGAAGATTGCGCTCCAAGGGCACCTCCCCTTTATGGCAGCTGTGAAAGCAACTAGAGACACCATGAAAGCCCTTATTGAAGGCAATCAACCTTCAGAAGTAAGCACAACGGCGCTGGATAGTGAGTTAATGGGCCAAGTAACTAAAGATCAACAATTTAAAGACTGGTTTAAAGAGTTCCTGTCATAGTCATTATTCAAGAAATTAAAGGCATTACTTTCTTTTCAAACAACTTCATAGACTGAATTACTTCTTCTTGCGAGAGACCTCCCATCGCAAAATTGCATCCGAAATACGAAATTCCGTGATCTTTTAACATCATGATTTTTTCAGCAACGGCTTCAGGTGTTCCTATAAATGCTCTTTTTTCAGAGATATATTGATTATCTGGTGGTAACTCGGTTCGCTCACTCCTCCATTTTTGCATTGGTAAATGAACCTCGGTAGCATCCACCAGGTTCCTGCGCCACTGCATAATATCCTGTATCCAATCTACATGTTTCTTGGTGTTTTCAAGCGCTCTGCCCTCGGTATCAGCCACATGAACATATCGAAAAAACGGAACCTCATCCATATGATCAGGTTGGTTCTTCTGATGACATAACTTCCTGTATTTTCCTACTAAAGCAAGAGCGTCATCTGTATCTTGAACAACCGCTATACACAAAAGAAACTGGTTTGAAATCATAAAATCCAAAGTTTCCTCAGACCTCGTCGCAGCTATATATATAGGTGGGTGAGGTGATTGAACAATAGACGGAACTAAATCCACGTTACGAACAGAAAAAAAAGGGCTGTCGACACTTACACCTTTATCACACCACAAATCCCTTACTGCTAGCACGGTCTCTCTAAACCTAGACTGAGTATCTTCAGCGGATACTCCAAACCCACCATATTCATACCCATATGTACCTCTACCAAAGCCAACATCTAAACGTCCTCTACTTAAGAGATCTACAAGGGCGGAATCTTCTGCAATCCTGATAGGATTATGCAAGTTTGGAACAATTACTGCGGTACCCAAACGTATTTTATCTGTGACTGCTGCCAAGTGCCCAAGCATTAGTAATACAGAGGAGCCCATACTGTACCGAGTGAAATGGTGCTCAGCAAACCAAGCCCCATGGTATCCCATGGATTCAGCCAACCTGACCTGTTCTACAGAATTATGGAATACCGAAGTTTGATTCACTCCTTCGGGCCAAGACATATGTGTGAAAAGCCCTAACTTCATATCGCCTAACCCAGTTCTGACACGAGGTTCATCAGTCTGCCCAAAGCATCAGTCTTACTTGATATATCATCACCTGGCAAACTAACTTTAAGTGTGTTGACTCCCAAATTTTTATAGAGTAAAAGTCTTTCTTTGATCATTTTATCTGTGCCAATTAGATTGGATTTCAAGGCAAGTTCATTGGGAACCATATCCCGAGCCTCTTCTCTCCTACCTTCCACCCACAGCTTTTGCACCACATCCACAACCTCTCCATAACCCTGTCGGGCGTAAGCATTCTTATAGAAGTTATTTTTTACCGATCCCATAGCTCCAAAGGTAAATCCATATCCACGTGCATGTTTTTTTGCCGTTTCTTCGACTTCGTCGGTGAAATCCAAAGAAACTGGGATCAATATATCTATATCTTCAATATTTCTACCGGACCGCAGGACTCCTTTCTTGATTTTATCTAGAAAAACGTTTCCTGTTTCGGGTATAAAACAACCCCCAATCCATCCATCGGCTTTTTCGCCTGTCATTTCTAAGTTGGTGGGACCCAAGGATGCCACATAAACAGGAACTTCCCAAGTCTTGGCACTCGTCCTTATAGCTTTGCCTTCTCCACCTTCCAGGGGCAATTGATAATGATTTCCCTTATATAGAAGTTTTTCCCCGGCCACGCCCATCTTAATAATCTCCAGAAGTTCTTTAGTTCTTAATATGGGATTACCGAATGTCACCCCATGCCAGCCTTCAATAACTTGAGGCCCGCTTGTCCCTAAACCAAGAATAAACCGCCCCCCTGACATAGATTGCAAAGTTAAACTTGTCATAACCAGATTGCCGGGAGTTCGACTTCCTACTTGTACTATTCCTGTACCTAGGCGTATTTTTGTTGTAGAAGCAGCCAGATATGCAAGAGGGGTTATCGCATCAGTCCCCCAGGCCTCCGAAGTCCATATGGAATCAGCCCCTAAGGCTTCGGCCTCTCTCGCAAATTCTGCTATTTGATTCCAATTTGAAGGATCTGAAGCGACGCCGTTGAATGAATGTACTGCTATTTTCATATGGAATTTCCATCACCCTTCTGTATTAGTTATTGGGATAATCTTCATGAGATTTATTATTTCTGACCTGATTCAAATGATCTAAATCATGGACTCTTTGAAACAAGTACCACCCCCCAGCGTGCAGATCCCCAAAAAAACTATGGTTGGACATTTGATCCATGTTTGGGGTGGCTGGAAGGTTGTCCGTCATAGATGTCCATTTAAATGCCCCGTCTAAAAGTCCTTTGCGCAATTCATCAATACTTAATTTAGACATCTTCCTTGGAGGGTCAATATTAGAAGAATCTCCAGTAATTCCAAGGGCGAGTTCCGATATCAAATTAGTCACTCTATATGTACTTGTCACAACATGTTCTAGAATTTCTGAAATAGTCCATTCATCATTATCAAAAGAAAAATCAGCTTGCTTTTGATTTACGTCTGATACTTCTTTTATGAGTTCTAAACGAGCTGCTATTGATCTTATCCAAAGCTCTTCAAAAGGATATTTTTCACCTTGTGAAATGAGGTATTCCCTAACTCTTTGTTCTTCAGGTGTCATATTTTGAGTCCTTAAAGGAAATTACCTTCTTTTCAACATTTCTGGCCATTTCACAATGGCCAGTGCCAGTATAAACAAACCAAGTAACCCGTTGAACATTAAGGCTAGTGATGCACCACTATTTTCCGCTATAAATCCAGAAATCAACACCCCTACTGGCAAACCATAAACAGCTAGCTGGCGAAGCCCGAGGACCCTACCCCGCATTTCTGCTGAGGTGTATTTCAACAGCATCATAGCCATCGTGACCATTGCAAAAGACTGCGATATACCGACAAAGAACAGAACTGGTAAGGACACGTAGAACCATTGCATATAAGCCATTATCAGAATCCCAATGTGCCAACATATTGAACCGACGATCATTGCCCGTCCTGCTCTATCCATAGTGGAAAAATAGCCGATAAATAATGACCCCAATAAGGCGCCGGCAGAATATGTACCCATTAACCACCCCAGACCCGCTGCATCAATACCCATCACCTGTCTTGCTATCACTGCTAGGAGTGTGTTGTTTAACGGGAATGCCGTTAAATTGACAATAAATGCAACCGCAAGCAGACCAAACAAAAATGGGTTTACTTTGACATAAGAAAATCCCCCCTTCAGGTTTTCGAGCATAGACTGGGCAGTTTTTATAGCTGTATTGGGCACTCCCGGGATCAAGAACACAAACAACAAAGAGAATAAGTGCAAAATAATAATGAAAAGATAGCTTTTCCCTACACCAGCTGACTGCAATAAAAACCCTCCGAAAATCGGGCCAATGATTTGTGTCATATCTCTTCCAGTTCTCAAAATGGCAACACCGTTCTGCAATTGAGATGGAGAAACGATAATCGGAAGCACAGATTGTCTGACAATCATATCTAAGGAGCGGGAAAGCCCAACAAGGGCCGCGATAATCAAAACTGCTATTACGCTTAGAAAATCAAACAAGGTTAATATAAATATCGACGAAGACAATATGACAAATGAAATTCGACTGAATATATATAACCGACGCCTTCCTAGACGATCAACTATGACCCCAAAAAAAGGCGCTAATATTGTGCCAGTAAATCTAAGTGCAGCAAAAATTCCCAGAACAAAAGGAGACTCAGTTTCACCCAATATATACCAGGACAAGATCAGGATTTCCATAAATTCTGCCGTTGTGAGAGCCAAATCTCCCAACCACATAAAGCGAAATCCTCGAACATTTAGGGAATCAAAAGCCCTTTGGAAAATTTTTCTCACAGAACCCATAACCCTACTCCACCGTTACTGAACCTCAGAGAATCCTACACGAATCTCTAACCTGATACATATCATTTACCATAGGGGTATAATCCGAATCGAAGAAACATGAATTAGTCTGAAATACCTGTAAGGTGGAAAAAAGCATGAGTGCTATAGAAAAAGCTACATTGGCGGGTGGGTGTTTTTGGTGTATTGAAGCTGTTTTTGAGCTAGTTGAAGGAGTAGATAGGGTTGTATCCGGTTACATAGGTGGAGCTATTGAAAACCCATCCTATGAAGCCATTTGCACAGGTACCACTGGACACGCAGAGGCAATCGAAGTTTATTACGATCAAACTGTATTAGATTATCAAACTGTCCTGGAGATTTTCTTCAGTTACCATGATCCAACGACACTAAACAGGCAAGGCGCTGATGTGGGAACTCAATACAGATCTGCAATCTTCTATCACAATGATACCCAGAAAGGATTCGCTGAACAGTCGATAAAATATCTAAATGATGAGAAAGTATTCCCTGATCTAATCGTGACAGAGGTGACCGATGCCTCAAAATTCTATGAAGGTGAGAATTACCATCAATCATTCTTCAAAAACAATCCTTACCAACCTTACTGTCAGTTCATAATTGCACCAAAGGTGATGAAATTAAGGGAGAAGCACGCACATCTATTGAAAATTGCGCAACCGCATTAATCCAATTAATCTATCGTCATGCACCAGCAGTTCTTTCGGCGACCTTTCGTGGGTGTTCAAATCGGAAATTTTCCATCCCGATGAGCTTATTGTACGAACCAAATATTTCCTCTACGTTATCTTCCAGTAGATCTAACGGATTTTTCTCGTTATCTGACTTGTCATATACCTTTCTCAAACTATAATTTGTGAATCTTTCTGCCGGTATCCTTCCTGCATCCCGTATCATATCTCTGAACTGGGAAGGCTTCATTAACTGACCGTGTTGAGCTCCTGCGGATGTAGAAATACTTTCGTTAATTAAAGTACCACCCAAATCATTTACCCCTGCGGTAAGTAGTAATTGAGAAATTCGGTCTCCCTCTTTAACCCAAGAGGCCTGAATGTTTGGAATCCAATTATTCAACATGATTCTCGCGACAGCATGGACCTTCACCACATCCATACCGGTAGGTCCAGTTCTAACATTAGGGATTAACCCTTTAAGAAACATAGGGGCTTCAGAGTTCACAAAACTCAACGGTACGAATTCTGTAAACCCGCCCGTTTCCATCTGTATGTTCCGAATAATATCAATATGCTCGGCAATTTGCAGATTTGTCTCCACATGACCAAACATCACAGTAGATGTAGTTTGTATACCCAGTTCATGGGCTGTTGTTATGACATCGATCCATTGGTCTTTAGTTATACGGCCCGGGGATATTTTATCCCTTAAGGCCTGATCCAATATCTCTGCTGAGGTACCGGGTAAACTTCCGACACCTGCGTCTTTAAGATCACTAAGGTGTTGCCTTATGGATGTCTTAGATCGGATTGATCCATAAAGAACCTCTTCAGGGGAAAAACCATGAATATGAATATCTGGAAGTTCAGCTTTTATTGCCTCACATAGCCGAATGTACAAATCTCCTTCCATTTGAGGTGGTAGGCCTGCCTGTATACAGACCTCAGTGGCTCCATAATCCCATGCCTCTTTTGAGCGACGGACTATTTCCTCCACTGGTAATAGATAACCTTCTTCTTGCCTGAAATCTCTACTAAATGCGCAGAATCCACACCTCTTTATACAGACATTAGTAAAATTAATGTTTCTATTTACAACATATGTCACGACATCTCCCACAGTCCTTCTACGCAAAACATCGGCAACCAACACTGTAGCGTTATACTCTAATCCATTGGAATCCAGAAGCAGACAGGCATCTGGCGCTGAAATATCACCGCCGGCAATTGCAACTTTTAAAACACGAGATATTTCCGGATCTATCGAAGCCAAAATACCCGAAAAGTCCACATTTAAATCATTTGATTCAATATCAGACATATCTGTCAATACCGTCCTTTACATATCCTTCATCGTCAGCTAATTTTCTCACCTTTGTGAGCAAGTCTACTGGTAAGTATTCATCAGTATCAAGGAAATACTCTGGGTATATCGCCAATCTTGGCCGCAATTCAAATCCTGCTGACTCTGTTTTTGATTTCAGGTTGGTTATGAGAGGCCACGGTGCTTCAGGATTAACATAATCGATTGTCAAAGGAGAAACCCCACCCCAATCATTTATACCAGCCTTCAAATAAACCTCGTAGTTCTCTGAACTAAGGTTTGGTGGCACTTGTATGTTGGCACTAGGGCCTAAAATAAGCCGCGCAGCAGCAACAGTCCACAGCATTTCTGCAGTTTCAGCATCGGGAGATTCTGCCATCGGTGTCTCTGGCTTCGCTCTAAAATTTTGAATTATTATCTCCTGTATGTGATGAAACTTTCGCTGTATATTCCTAATTTCTAACAGAGACTCCATTCTATCTGTCATAGTTTCCCCTATACCTATAAGCAAACCGGTGGTAAATGGGATTCGCAATTTCCCAGCTATTGAAATTGTTTTTAACCTCACAATCGGTCTCTTACTTGGGGCAAATTCATGCGGCCCTCCAACCTGATAAAGAAGTTCACTGGTACTTTCCAACATTAATCCAGTTGAGGGGTTTGAATTTTTCAAAATGTTTAACTCTCTGTGAGTCATAGTTCCCGGATTGGCGTGAGGTAAAAGTTTCGTCTCTTTCACCACCAGTTCCGTCATAGCGCTCAAATAGTCCAAGGTGCTGTCATAACCATGAAGTGAAAGCCATTTCTTGGCTTCGACATACTTTAATTCTGGTCGTTCCCCAAGAGTAAATAAAGCCTCTGTACACCCCAAATTTTCTCCCGCCTTTGCCACATTCAGCACTTCTGCGGGGCTCATATATAGATTTTCTATCTGATCAGGGTCTACCCTAAACGTGCAATACCCACAGTAATCACGACACAGTCTCGTCAATGGAATGAAAACCTTAGGAGAAAAAGTGACTATTCTTCCTTTCCCGTAATCTCTGATTCTAGAGGCAGCACGGCATAGATCATCTATGTGATCTTCTGAATAGTTACCCAATGATAGAACTTCTTTATCAGTAAGTTCTGAAAATTCCGAAGCCTTAGAAATAATCTCGCTAATTTGTGTATTTACTATTTGTTTTTGAGTCATTTCAATCAAGTATATTAAATTAAAAGGTCCGTCCCTGTTAATTGAAGGTTTTTAAATCGTATAATTTCACTTTCAGACCATCCGTTGAGGTCTCTAAACACTTCTCTGATTACCGCATGGATTATACAATTGAATGAGCTTATACACTTAATAAACTCGGTAGCCAAATTCATTTGTTAGCAATAGATACAAATCAATTAACAAAAAGGTACGGCGATTTTCAAGCTGTAAATAGTGTCTCTCTCAAAGTTCGTGAGGGTGAGATATTTGCATTGCTTGGACCAAATGGAGCCGGTAAAACTACAACAGTTGAAATACTTGAGGGGCACAGACTCAAAACCTCTGGGCAGGTCAAAGTCTTGGGAATGGACCCATCAGAGAACTCTACTGAGTTTCGTTCAAGAGTTGGGATCGTTTTACAAGAAACAGGTATAGAACAATATTTAACTGCTGTTGAAATTCTAGAACAATTCACAAATTTTTATGAGTCTCCCAGATCAATTTCAAACCTATTGGAAATGACCGGACTAGAGGAAGAGAAAAACAAAAGGGTCAAAAAACTTTCAGGGGGTCAAAAGCGGCGTTTAGACGTGGCAATTGGCCTGTGTGGCAATCCTGATATTTTATTTCTAGATGAGCCTACTACAGGGTTTGACCCTTCAGCCCGGCGTACTTTCTGGGACATGATTAAAAATTTGAGAAATGATGGTACTACTGTTGTGCTCACAACTCATTACATGGAAGAAGCAGAATACCTTGCAGACACAGTTGCCCTTATGAATCATGGCAAATTAGTGACTCAAGGATCCTTATCTGATCTTAAAATTTCACACAACCAAACGTCCATCACTTTCAAATTGGATGAATCATCAGCCGTATTGCCGGAAGACATACAAGAAATTTCTGAAATATCAAAAAGTATGGTTCTAATAAACACTGAAAGTCCAACAGCTGTCTTATCAGATTTAACAGGCTGGGCGATTTCTGAAGGGATTGAACTTACAAATTTGGAAGTATCTCGCCAAACTCTTGAGGAAATATATTTAGGAATTCTTAAATGAATTTAAAAAGACATATCCCTCTTTTTTTGAAACAAATAGTTTATGAAAGCAAGTCATATCGGAGAAATCCGGCGGCCGCTTTTTTTACATTGGTTTTCCCTCTTCTTTTTCTATTCATGCTTAGAATTTTTGGCAATGATTTTGTAGAAATAGACGGGGGTAGCGTGTCCAGAGCCACTAAATACATCCCCATGATAACTGCATTCTCTGTGATAGGTTCTTCCTACACTGGAATTGCGATGACCTTAACCATCAATAGGGATATTGGGGTTCTAAAACGTTACAAAGGGACGCCGCTACCACTAATGATATTTCTACTCGGTAAGATCACCCACAACACCATAGTGTCATTTGTTTTAGCTGTAATCATTGCCCTAATAGCTTTTTTTGCATTTGATGTTGGTCTACCACGCAATTCTATAGCCCCATTTTTCCTAACAATGATCCTCGGGGCTGCGACCTTTACGAGTCTCGGTATAGCCTTCACAAGCCTCATACCTAATTCTGACGCTGCAGCGCCTATGGTCAACGCATCCATAATACCGTTAATGTTCATATCCGATATTTTCATACCTATGGACAGTGCTCCCATTTGGTTAAACTCCGTCGCCCAGATATTCCCAGTGCGACCATTTTCACTATTACTGCAGGAAGCTTATAGTCCATTTTCCTCAGGTTCTCTAAACAACCCAGGAAATTACCTAATCTTATTCGCTTGGCTGGCAATAGGTCTTATCACATCTTTGAAATTTTTTTCGTGGGAACCTAGAAGGTAAAAAAATGAGGGTAAGCAATCCTGAAGTCTCATATCGAGTTAAAAGTATTCTGATTTAGGCTGACAATGTCCATATAATTGTAGAGATTTTAACAAACTATTACCATTCATTACTATTTGAAAATAATGGAGATACTATGAGTGCCTTAAAAGATTTAAAAGTCTTAGATTTGTCGAGAATACTTGCTGGACCCTTTGGAACCCAGATACTGGCCGACCTTGGAGCCGAGGTCTGGAAAGTCGAATCTCCATGGGGAGATGATACGCGAGGATGGGGACCCCCTTTTATGGGGGAGGAAAGCGCCTATTACTTGTCTGCAAACCGGGGCAAAAAAAGTATTATAGTTAACCTTAGAGATGAGAAGGGTCAGAAAATTATCAAAGACTTGGCCGAAAAAGCCGATGTTTTTGTAGAAAATTTCAAAGTAGGTAACTTAGCTCGATTTGGTCTTGACTACGAATCTATTTCTACTTTAAATCCTCAAATAATCTATGCCTCAGTTACAGGATTCGGTCAGACAGGCCCTAGGGCACCTGAACCTGGCTATGATGCAGCTTTACAGGCAATGACTGGGGTGATGAGTGTCACCGGAGAAACTGACGGCGGCCCTACTAAAGTTGGAGCTGCATGGGTCGACATAATGACCGGTCTCACATCTACCATTGGAATACTGTCGGCCCTACATGAGCGGTCATTGAGTGGTAAGGGTCAGCATGTGGATGTCTCGTTGTTTGACGTTGGAATTGCTTGTATGGCCAATATAGCTCAAAGCTATCTAGCGACTGGAGAGGCGCCTGGGCGCATCGGAAATGCGCACCCACAAGTTGCTCCATACCAAGATTTCACGGCATCAGATGGTAATTTCATGACCGCTGCCAATAATGACAACCAATTTAAGCGAATGTGTGAAACAGTAGGAAACCCAGAGCTAGCGGAAGATCCAAGGTTTTTAAGTAACGCTGATCGCGTCAAAAACCGGAAAGAACTTGAGGGTTTATTAAATACCCAATTTGTGGAAAAGCCCAAATCACACTGGCTATCTGCGTTGCAAGAAGCCGGTTTAACAGTTACATCGATAAACACCCTGGACGAAGTCTTTAAGGATCCTCAAGCCAAGGCTCGAAATTCACTATGGCAGGTAGATCACCCTAGTCTCGGAAAAATTGATTTGCTGGGTAGCGCTCTTCAACATTTAAGCCGGACGCCGGCCCAGCCAACCAGTCATCCTCCTTTATTAGGAGAACATACAACAGAGGTGATGAAGAATGTTTTGGGAATGGATGAACAAAAAATTGAAGAACTAATTTCAGCAGAAGTGATAAAAGGGAAATAAAAAGCTTTGTAATCGGATTTTCCTAATAAGAAAAGTTACAAATCTTCCACTCTAGGAGAATAATCGCAGTGAAAATCAAAAGTATTAAAGCAATAACAGTAAATCTAAGCCCCATGGATCGATACAAATACGACATAAATACAGGTCGGGTACAAACTGGAATCGTGTCGCATGTGTTGTAATAGCTGAAGACGGAACTTGGGGACTAGGAACCACAATACACTCTGGACCTGTGGTTTCTATAATAAATGATCATTTTTCTGACTTTTTGGTAGGCCAAAACCCAATGGCTACTGAAAAATGATGGGGCATGATGCGTAGATCCTCTTCACCATATGGGACTGCAGGAGTAGCAAGTTACGCGATTAATGCATTAGACAATGCTATGTGGGTTCTCAAGGGAGCATTTTAGAAAAGCCTGTTTATGAACTTCTAAGGGGACCAGTAAAAGACGATATATTTTGCTATGCTCAAGCACCATGTTGAGGTATAAACCCAGTGATTATATGGCTTGGTTCTTTGAATTAGGTTTCAAAGTCGTCAAGGTATTTCTCAAACACGGGCCCGATGAAGGCTTTGCCGGACTAAACAAAAATGTGGAAATAGTTACCTTACCGGGAACACCAGTTATTAAGAACGGTCGAGTAAAACCCTCTGACGCATCTGGGTTTGGAACAGAAGTGGATCTGAACTGGATAGAAGGAAGGGCTTTTTGCCTGACATTTGGCTATCTAATTTTTTAGAAAGCCGACCTTCTCATATTCCCCTTTAACAACTGTCCTAGCATCAATTTCCAACCAGTCTTCCAAGATCTCTGTATATACACTCCGGAAATCCAAATTGAACCTCAAATCACCTTCCAGCAGCTGATCAGCTGCTAGGGAAGGGTATTCACTATACTGACCTCCGTCTACTTGATCCCCAATAACAAATGCAACACCTCCAGACCCATGATCTGTACCGTTACCATTGTCTTTGACCCTTCTCCCAAATTCTGTGAAGACAAACATAATTACATCGTCACTTTTATTTGCCCTCTTCATATCGTCGTAGAAATCGTATATTCCACCAGACACATCGGTCAGTAAACCTTCTTGAAGGGCAATCCCGTTCGTGTGGGCATCAAAGCTACCATGTTGGGTATAGCAAATCCTAGTGCCAATATCAGCCTGTAAAACTTGGGCTGCTCCTTTCATTGCTTTTGCAAACGAGTTTTCAGCGTATTCAACATCTGAGGAGTACTTATCGGTCACACCGCCTATTATCTCTGCACCTCTCAAAGCATCAAGGCCCGTTTGGCTTAGGTAGTCCATAACAGGGCCACTCCCTATTGCTTGCGAGTACATATCTTTAAATGCCTGAAGGGCCTCATTTCGTTGGTCTACCTCACTGACATGGTTCATTAGGCCATAAGTGTTTAAATCCGTCACCGATGCCACAGGAGCCCCATGGGATACCAGTGCCCGGGGTAGTCCGGCACCGAAATTAACAGCTGCCACCACATTGTCATGCTTTGGATACATTTGGTTTATAGCATTCCCTAACCAGCCCTCATTACCAACTTTGGTTGGTTCTGCTGTGTGCCAAATATCCATAGACCTAAAGTGAGATCTGTTTGGCTCCGGATATCCCACCCCGTGAATCACAGCGACTTTACCTTGATCATATAAATCTTTAATAGGGCTCATAACCGGATTAAAGCCTAAGCCATCTCCTATTGGTATCACCCTATCCTCTGTTATGCGCACGTTGGGACGATTGTCCACATAATGTGGATTGTCATATGGAATCACACAATTAAGGTAATCGTTACCTCCGGATAACTGGACAACGACTATTTTTTTATCCCCCATATTGTTCTCCTTTTTCCTATATGTAGGTCATTCTATTAAATTCTTTCAAATATTTGAAATCGATGCCTACCGGTCTCAAGAACATATACAGTTCCATCTTGATCCAGCTCTACTGCAACAGGATCCCAAAAGTAGGGTTCCATTCTGGCCGATACCTCCGAAGGATCCTCGGTATCGGCTTTGTAGACCGGAACAAATGATTCCCTTGCTTTCCTTTCATCGTCCTGTGACGATAAATATTCCACTGACCACGGACTCAAATCAGCTTCACCTCTTTTAGTTTCCAAAATGTTGCCCGGTTGGTCTAAAACCAATAGACACTGACTGCCCCAATCTGTGACATAAATATTCCCATCTGGGTCCACGGCAACATCGGAAGGTCGATCTAGAACAGAGGTCTTCCCGCCCCCAATAGCGGATATGTAATTCCCATTTGAATCGAATTTCTGAATTCGGTCGTTGCGCCAATCAGCGACATAAATATTTCCCTCAGAGTCGTCAGATATACCCCAGGGCAAATTGAACTCTCCTTCCCCATCACCTCCTGATCCCCACTGACCTACGAAGTTTCCATCCAAGCTGTACATTTGAATTCTGTTGTTTCTTGAATCAACCACATACATCAGTCGATCCTGAATCAACAATCCACTTGGTTGATTAAATTGTCCGTCACCAGAACCTTTAGTTCCCCATTCTGTGATTGGGTTACCTTCACGATCATATTTGGTCACTTTATTAAAATATTCGTCTGCAAGATACAGGTTTTCGTCACTATCCAGAACCACAGAAGTTGGCCACATCATTCCTCCGAGGCCGGCTCCATAAGTACCGATCTGGCCTAGGAAATCGTGGTCCTTAGTGACCATCTGTATACCATTGGAGTTTTTAGTAGAGGATTTTCCTCGACTGACAACAAATATGACCCCATCGGCTCTTATCGCCATTGATGAAGGCAGTGAAAACCCTCTGCCTCCAAAGTCGGCAGCGAATCCAACATTAGTCACATATTTCAATCCAAAGGTAGTTGTAGTCATACTTTTCCTCTCAATACTTTAAATAGTTTGATATTCTTGACTTGACACAACGAGTTGAATAATAGCCACAGCTGCACGATCAAACTCACTACTGAGAGATTCATCTGACCATTTCATATCACCAAATTTGGAAGCGTAGTTTTTTAGACCATGACGAGTTGTATCTAATACCTCCAAAGGCCCTAATACTTCGAGGCAATTATCAACCAGTTCATCTGATGTTATGGTGGACTGACCCGACAATGCCTTTATTCGATCTATGATGTCGCGTACACCTTGCTTGTCAGGATCATTCAGAATACGCCCAGCGAAATTGACCCTTTCAACATAGGCCCCCGTATTAATCCATTCAGTTCCCCCCTGCCATCCCTCCACACTTGGTGGCCGCATCAATGCTTGGCCCATATTGGCGCATGCAGCATCTGCCATGTAAGTTTCCTCAGAGGGAAGATCAATTGGACCTGCCAAACGCATAGTGCCTATGACCATCTCTGAAGGGCTCTTTATTCGGGCGTATCTTGACCCGCCATCTTTGAAAAAATCAGACTCAAATAAGGTTCTCAGCATTGCTCCAATATCATGGTCATTTTCAAAATAAGATCTACACAAGACATCGATAGCTTCTGGGTCTTTTGGATCTTCATGCGGCCACTGAGGCACAGGTAATTCATCAGCAACGAAAAAATGATATAAATGCCGAGATACAAATCTAGCCGTCGCATCTTGTTCGCAAATTATTCTGACAGCATCTTCCCCGTTCCATTTTCCTTTTTGACCCAGAATTATCTTTTCTCCGTCGTCATGATCATCGTCATCGTATTCAAATTGCCAGGACATGTAGCCGTAGGGTCTGGCTGTATTATTTCGCATTCTGATGGACATATAATCTGGGTTAACGACTCTCCATCCTGTGAAGGCCCTCGCAGTCTCTTTTATATCATCTTCAGAGTAGTTACCAACTCCCATTGAGAATAATTCTAAAATTTCCCTACCATAGTTTTCATTAATGTTCGACCCGTGGTTGTCCTGATTGTCCAACCACATAATCATTGCCGGGTCTCTAGACAGTTCTACAAGCAGATCATCGAACCGACCCATTCCATGTTCTCTGAACATATCTATCTGGTTTGTAACGACTCTGTTTTGAATAAGTTTGGTGGTGCCAGTGGCAAACACCCTATGCCAAAAAAGACAAATTTTTTCTCGTAATGGAGTATCAGTCATAACTAACCTATATACCCAATGTGCGCCTCCGCCGCTGCGCAAGTCAGACTGGTCGACGTGGTATCTCCTTATCAAATCATCTGGTATTACATCTGGATGGTCTGGGTTCAACAAATCATCAAGAACGGCTTGATACCCCATACTAAGAGCCCGATCCATCTCATATGGAGTTGCTCCAAATCCAGCCCTTCTCAGAAGGTGAGCCATTAACAGTGCCTCTTGCCTAGAACGAATTGTTGTCATATTTCTGCATCCCCCGATCTCAGTGTGTCTTCTTGAAATGTGAGTTTTTTTATTGGCATGAGTATACCAAGCACTCTGCGCATGTCAAAAGCTCTATATGTTTTTATATATATGTACACAAAAACGACTTAAACCGACACTAAATCTTGGTAAGTTCACCCGACCTATACTTGCTAAGAAAATCCGTGCAATATTCATCTTTCCCTAAAAGCATATTAACTGTGGTTTGTACCCGTTCAGATTCCATATCTAGAGCGAATATTCTTTCTCTATCACTTTCTACAGGATTCAATATAGCTGAATCTACCCCCGACTCAATTGAAAGTCTTATGAATGTGTCATTGATTAATTTCCTTAAGGGAAGTCCGAAGGAGATGTTACTCAAGCCTCCCGTTATATGAATTTCTTCGCCAAATCGTTCGCGGATTTGGACAACTGATTTAAGGTAATGATTCCCGAAATTCTGATCTACAGATATAGGGAATACCAAAGCGTCGACGTAAATTTGCGATAGTGGGATTTTTCTGTCCAAACATTGCTTTATTATTTGGGATACATTAGACATGCGATCAGAAATTTCACTAGGCATAGAATCGACCCCGCTCGCCGTTACAATCACTGCCGCATTATTCTCAGTAACAAGATCCAAAACTGGAATCCTTTCCAATGAAGCTGAATTTACCATTGGCGGACCTTGCGGTGACCCAACACTCCGATAACATTCTAGGCCGTGATGAATTATTTCAACACTAGACGAATCTATACATGGCGGTAGTTTTGCGACTGACGAATAATGGCCAATTAACCATGCCATCGCCTTTTTTTGAATATCAATTTTATAAGAAATCTCATCGACATTTAAATCTAGGAAGTTACTGCCTTTATCTTTTTGACGTTTAATTTCTGCTGAGATGTAATTCTCGCCATGAATCCTATCTTCATCCGAGGTAGACATACCAAGAGTTACGGCTATCATGAAATGCTTAACGCTTCCCTGCTTGTAAATTTGAGTACCTTTGAAAAAATCCGGTATCGGCATGAAAGAAGTGATGTCATCTATGTTTTTATAAACGACAAATTCATCTCCATTTTCTTTTCTGATAATCCTTTTCCCGTTGGTGCGCAAAACACGGGTTGTATGAATGTTTTCTCCAATAACCGTTAAAACTGATTTAAGCATTAATTCCTCCAACTATATGGAATATTTTAATTGAAAATAGTAATTTTTTCTCCTCCATTTTAAAAAAAAACGATTTAACTGTGAAACACATACCCAAAATACTCCGTCAGGCATGCGACTGTTTAAGTATTCCAAACCTTGTATAGACATAGGTACAAATGGATATGACAAATTCAAACAAACCTCAATGGCCTTCATCGGGAACCCGTGTAATAGACTGGACAATGTGGCAGTTTTAGCCAGTATGTACCATTGATGTTGGCCGACCTAGGGGCAAGGGTTATTAAAATCGAAACTGTTGATGCTAACACTTTCGTTCCCGGACATCGCCCAGTCGGAGGGAAAGAGGAATTTGGAGAAGCCAAAGACCTTTTGAAATTGTTACATGATGAAATAAAAGCAGCCTTTGATGATGGAAAAAGTGAAGAGTAGGCATCCAAAGATGTAAATGTCGGAAAATTCTCAGTTTTTGTCAACCAAGACAGAATTCCTCACGTAGTGAAAATGGCCTACAAAGCATACCGGGGTGAGTTAGATTAGATTACTGTCCTAATCCATTGACCTCATAGTTTGATTAGCCGAGTTCTCCTTTCGTCTGAAGATAGCTCCTTACCATTGCATCTAAATAATAGTAATCCTTCAAACCGTACTCATCGCACTTAATATCACCGCTTATTAAAACCGAAACACTTCTCTCTACACTGCCTGGCAGAGCAACCCGAACAGCAATGACATTCTGGAAGTAAGAGGCAAATATATCAGCTGGCTTGAAATCTTCTCCCGTAAATACTCCGCCCTCTTTCATTTGGTCTAGGAAGAAGGAAAATAACGGGGTACCGGAAATCCCATGCCCTTCGACATAAATCTCTCCCTTTAAAACTAGTTCCCCTTTTACTTTAATAGGGTGATTACGATGAATCGATATTCTGTTCCATGTCATTACAGGTACACATTCAACGCTGATATGCCTTTCCAACTCCCGTGGGTCCCAGGACCAGTCGCCACCCCACAGGCTTTTTATTGGTATAGATGGCCCTCCTGGCAAAAAACCAGGGCCATTAGACAAACCTATCATGTGCTCCATATAAGCTCTTATAGCTTTTATACCAGAATCACTTAAGACAGTTTGGTATCGATCTATGAGCTGTTTAATTTCTGTTACGTCTTCTGGTTCACCCGGCCAGCTTTTTCTATACATAAGGTCGTCTACTATGGGACTCCCATATGCTTCTTCTAGGCCTTCAGCTATTCTACTGCTTGCGCCTATTTCCCCAGCCTCAATCCTTGAAATTATGCTTTGATTGACTCCAACCATAGCTGCCACATCTTTTTGGGTAAGTCCTCTTTCTTTTCGCACTCTTTTTAGCACATCGGTCGTGTAAATGAGTCCGTTGGTAACCATATTAATATTTTTCTTTGTTCAAATAAAAACACCCCGTCCTGTGGGTCCAGACAGGGTGTGTATTTCGCCAAAAAGCGACTAGAAAGATACCCCTGATCAGCTCATACAAGAACAGTTTTCAGCAAGACAGTAAACTTGAAATACTGCACTGTTTCCGCCGTTCGTGTGGTGGTATTTTTCCTTATTAGACATATCGAAAATCACTATGCATAAATATTCTTAAATATACATGACTATATTGTAATATTTTGTGAACATTATGTTTAAACAAAGTTAAAGTTTTATTTTTTTGATCACCATATTTCTGTCTTTCCATCTCGCAAGCCTAAACAGATTTGATATTAATGAATGATATGCAATCAATATCATAAATATGACAGTGAAATGAATAACCAGAATAACCAGAAGGCTATGAGAAAAAATTTTGCAAGATAAGAGATATGATCCAAGCAGAAGAAATACCGTTACCAAAGATAGGATCTCTAGGAAGTTGAATTGATCCCCATTTATAACATAGAAATATAAATTAAAGATTGGTGCGAAAAATAATCCCATTAGCACCAATGTTACCAATAAAATCACACTGATTCGATAATTTAGCGCAGGAGCCAAACTTCGGGAGATACCTTTCACAGTCTCCAACATGTCATTGTATGGTAGGGAAGTAACCATACTTGTTCCATCCTTCAAGATCCACCGTAGACCAGAACTTTTAATTAATCGCCCAAGTCCGAAGTCATCAACGGCAATGTCTTTTATTTTCTTATGGCCTCCACTCAGCATATAAGCTTCTCGCTTGAATAACATAAACTGCCCGTAGCTCGCTGAAAGATATGAGTTTTTCGACCAGTGCGCCAATTGCAAGGGCAACCAAGCATAAATTGCCCAGTCAATAAAACTGTAAAGGGTTCTTTCAATAAAATTGTTTGCGCATCTGGCAGGAATCATTGTCAATAAATCGGATTTCCCAATTATTGCTTCATTAACGGCCGCCTTGATTGTGTTTTTATGTAAAACAGTATCTGCATCGATAAATAACAAGTAGTCGCCGTGGGCTTTCAATGCCAGTTGATGACAAGCCCAGTGTTTCCCTAGCCAGCCCTGTGGGATTGATTCCCCATCAATCAATTGAATTTCAAGGTCTGATTCAAAAAATTGACTAACTACTTCAGCAGTATCGTCTTCAGACCCGTCATTTAAAACAATGACGTCATAATTGGTATAAGTTTGATAGTCTAGAGCAATAAGAGTTTCTCGGATATTTTTGCCTTCATTTCTTGCTGGTATCAATACGGTTATCGACACATCAATATCACCAAAGAGTTCATCACTAAGACGTAATCTGGGCTTATCGAGGTATTTCCAGTTCCATATCGTGATTAAAAAAGAAATTAAGGCGAGAAATCCTGTGGTGGATATTATTAGGGTATTAAACGCCATTCTCCTTATATCCTGATCCAACCTCTAAAAGCTATCCCATGTTGATATTCGGATCTATGCTTAAACATCACCAATAACAAATTCAATATCCCAAAAATTAGTAATGCCTGAGTGTTAATTATGCTGAAAATAATTATGAACCCGATCAGACAAGTCGTCACGGTGATTGCGTGATTCCTTTGCATTAAATGCATTAACCCCAGAATGAAAACACCTACAGGAAACGCCATACCAGAAGTAAGCGCAATCCACGACCCCCAGGTTGGAGCGAGAGCTTTTCCTCCTTTAAACCGCAAGAAAGGGGAGTAGCCGTGTCCTATTGTTGGCGATATAGCAACCACTGTCACTGACAAAAAATAATCAGGATATGGGGAACCTGAAATTTGGTTGGTGAATATCCATATGGGTATAGCTGCTTTGAATACATCCAGTAGCATGGATATAGAACCGACCAACCACCCCGATGCTATCCATGCATTGGTGGCCCCTGGATTTCCATCCCCTATTCTTCTAACATCCTTACCCGAAAGAGTTCGCACACAAATTAGAGACCATGGCACCGACCCGCTGAGAAATCCTATACATGTCCATATTAGAGTGTCATACATTAGTACACTAACAACTATTTGAGGCCAACTAACAAGATATTCAGGAAGATTATCACAAAGTTAAATGCCTCTTGTAACTAAAATCATAAAAGCTGAATTTTTCAAGATAGTTTTTTTGTCTAATGTATCACCCGTCCTAGGCAGTAAATCAACTGATAAAATCTATGGTGTAGTTATTGATTATATGGCTATTTAAATCAGCTATCAGGAATAAATATGTTTTCTCATGATCCAATTTTCAGTGTCAAAGGTAAAACTGCCGTAATAACAGGTGCTTCTTCAGGTCTGGGGGTCACTTTTGCCCAGATACTAGCTGAGAGAGGTGCGAATGTAGTGCTTTCTGCCAGAAGAGTGGAAAAACTAAATAGTCTTAAAGAGTCATTAGACTCTGAAAACTTATCTTCGATGGTGGCACAATGCGATGTCACAGAATCAGCCCAGGTGGCAAATATGTTCACAAAGGCTGAAGAAAAATTCGGAAGAGTAGACATATTGGTAAATAATGCCGGGCAGATAGCTGAGGCCGGATCAGTTCCAGAAAACATTACCGATTCTATGTTTGAAGAAACCGTTAAAGTGAATTTAATCGGATTGTGGTACTGCTGCAAAGAGGCAGGAAGGCGAATGCTTAGTGATGGTAAAGGAGGTTCAATAATAAATTTATCTTCTGTTGCCGGCCTTAATGGCATGCGGGGAATGCCGGCTGCCTACCAAGCGACTAAAGGTGCAGTCACCACCCTGACAAAAAGTTTAGCAGCCAGTTGGGCAGACCGGGGAGTGCGAGTAAATGCCATCGCACCTGGATGGTTTCCTAGTGAAATGACTGGGGGATGGGTGAAGAAAGGTATGTTTCTTGATCACATTAGCGCAAATTCACCCATGGGAAGAATAGGCAGGCCAGAAGAGTTAGCAGGAGTTTTATTATTACTCTCCTCAAATGCTTCCAGTTTTATAAATGGGGAAATAATTTCTGTTGACGGGGGTGTTAACGCCTCCACAGGACTTCCATTTTTCACTGAGGAAATGTTCAATGCAATGGAAAAAGCGGTACCTGGTGGCCTAGCGAAAAGAGTGAAACCACCTGAAAAATGTTAAACCCTAAAGACCCAAATACACTTCTTGCTATTGTTGCCGAGTCGTCAAATACATTTATAACCGGGTTATCAAACCTCAAATCATCTGAGTGGGAAACTCCTAGTAAATGTCACCAGTGGGCCATAAAAGATGTCTCCTCTCACGCTTTGGCTATTGATGGGTTTTTTTTGAATTCTTTATCTAGAGCCCAAGAAGGAGACGGGAATCCAACTGAAGGCATGCCAAACCCAGGAACTGGTAATGCTCGGAGCATGGCTGGTGGAATTGCGTCGCGGGCCATACAGATATCGGAGACAGGTTTTCCTAAATTAGACCAACTGCTCGATACATTATCCAATATGGAATGGGATCTAATAAATGTTTTTCAAAACATTGCTTTAGAGAACTGGCATATTCCTGCATATCATCCTGCAGGTAAATCTTCCCCATATTTATTGCTCAAAATGAAACTGTTGGAACTCGTTATACATTCTTGGGACATATTTTCATCCCTAAATCCTTCATACAAAATTCAGAATGAAGAGGCCAAAATCCTATGCGAGGTATGGAAAGAGCCTGATATATCTACTTGGCTGTACACTCCAGACCTTGAACAAATCGACCCTACCACAATCGATTTTTATTTTGATGACCATGAAGCTTTAAGGATTCAAACCTGGCGGGGCTCCCTTAACATATTTGATCGGCCTACGGAAAAATTAAGTGGGGCTGTCACCACAGTGGAAACCACATACCAGGATTTCGCTTTGCTGATTACGGCCAGAAGAAATATTCACGAGGCCTATGATAGTAACCTAATCTCTGTTGTGGGTGACAAAGCGAGCTTAGACAGTTTCCACAAGTGGTTCAGGGGGTCTTAGAGCGGGCTAAGTGTACTATGCCGATTGTGATAGCAGAGAGCCGGGGATTACACTTGGTAGAACTGACTTGGGGATTTTACAAATCATAGTGTATGCAGGATCAAAAACATTACCCACATCGTACTGAACATACGTACCTAACATGATATTTGCGTCTGGCCAAGACAACCCATAGTCACTAACAAGCCACCTCAACATTTCTGAAGTACTATGTTGTAAAGCCTCTTCTAATGGCCTCACATTCCCGGCAGTAAAAATGAAATTTTCATTTTGGCCCCTAGGCCAAAATATCTCCACCTTTGGGATCACGGTAAGAGTAAAACTCACGTCCATTGAAATCTCAATTCCGGTTCCTAATATTTCCCCATCAGATTGCCAAGCATGACCATCTCCAATATGAAAAAACGCTCCTTCAACAAAAACAGGAAAGTAAGCAGTAACCCCACTTTCAAAACCTCTATAGTCCATATTGCCACCATGAGGGCCAGAGGTAGCAGTTGAAATGGCTTGGCCACGATCAGGAGCCACACCAAAGCAGCCTATCATCGGACTAATTGGAACTAATAGATCCTTAAGGCCCTCAGAGGGATTTTCAATTCTCGCTGTATTAGAATCAAAATCCAGAAGGAAATTGAATGTATCTAAATCCGTCACCCCACTATCGTGACCCGGTTCCAGTACATTGGCCGCTATTTTTGGTCTACAAAACCCATGGCCACGATTGGGCCAAATATTATTTAGTTTAACCGCTAAAACATCCCCAGGATAAGCGCCTTCCACATAAATAGGTCCAGTTTGAGGATTCCCCCTTCCTGCCACAGATACCCCATTTTTATCAAATCCACCGGCATCAACGGTACTGGTATCAACAGTGTCTCCATTTTGAATATGCAATGTCGGAGGATGAGACCCGATCGACAGGTAATATTTATCTGGTTCAAATGAATGTATGATGGGTTACCTCTCCTAAAGAAAAGTCCGTTGTATTCTAGCCGGTGAGGCTATGCATCCGTTAAATCAAAGTAGACGATCTCCGGAGGAGAGGCCAGAAGTTCTACGAGCTTTCCCAAATTTCCGTCATTTGTTCTATATTCCAAATATTTCAGATGATGCTCTTTCGATGCCCAATTTTCAGTCATTATAAGACGATTTGGATCTTCCTGCGAGGCTGATATATCGATATGGCTGCAACCATCAAATTCCCTTGTCTCAGGAAACAATTTTTGACAAATTTCAAGGAATTTATCTGCGTTTCCATCGGCACAATTGAATTCAGCAAGTACTTTTACCGTCATGAAAATAACCTCTTAAATTTATCTTTGAATAATTAGCCCAGCAATTATAGTTGATAACCCAAAAGGAAATATGTTCACAGTTGGTTAAAAAACAAATGGCACAACATTTTATCGGAGATCGTTTACCTTTCAGTTTTTAAACCTTTGGGCATTTCCACCCGCCCAAATAGAAAACGGTACACTCCAGAACAAAGGTCCAAATAACCACAGCAACCCAGATTGCCGTAATGGCTCCGAATCTGAGTAACTAAAAAGTGCCCCTAACACCGGAATAAATAATGTCATGTGAGTCACTATCAACAAAGAAAGGATTCCAGTAATAATCAAAGAAATGGGTTAGCAAGTAAAGAATATTGCTAGCCACAGCAATTACCTTAATTTACCCGAAATGCGACGTTGAAAACCTAGCCAAAGCGAAATCCAGCATGTCCTCCGGGGATAAACGATAACACCTACCTCTTCGTCCCTTCGCACAACAATAAAAATGCCTTTCTCACCTCGCCTTTGAATTATTATCTATTTCTGCCAAATAGGGTCATTACGTGACTAAATCACAGCTTCGCCTTTTGATTATCAGGATTTTAGAAATAAAAGAATATAGGAATACCGTAGAGAGTAACCCCCTCGTCTTGAGGTGGCCTTCCAAGTTCAACCTGAGAAGCCTTAGGCATTTAGCAGGACAACTAATGAGTCTTAGACAACAAGCAAAGATACTAGGAATTAACGCTGGTCATTTAATTCGCATGATTAATGGCAAACGTGCATGGAATACAAAGATTAAAGCACGATGTGAATCACTAGTTGGCAAGGGTTTTGGCAACAGTAACGCCCAAAGTGTTGCCGGGGATAGTAAAAATGAATCGGTGGTGAGGGGTGGAGATACACGCCTTTTAGGCGTGAAAGATAGTAGTGGTGGAGCTGAGTAGGTTCGAACTCCTGACCCCCTGCTTGCAAAGCAGATAATACTAGATTCGTACCTAAATACCCTCAAAGTTCGCAATTGCTCAGAGAAGTATGTAGAAGCAAACAAAAGGTTCTTGTCACCACTTTTCCAATAATTGACCAAGAAATAGCACTTCAATATCTTGGCACTTTCAACAACATTGGGGCGAACTCCAGAGCCAGATATGGGGGCATGTTAAAAGGATTACTCAATCACATGGGAATGTCCTTTGATAGCAAGTTCAAACGCCCCAAACTCCTACCCCAGCGAGTACTACACGAGGATGTTGAAAAGCTGAAGGACACTATAAGGAATAAGAAGTCTCACAAGAAATCAGCCTTTAGAGACCTAGTACTAATAGAGACTGCTATTAAAACTGGTATGAGGCGAGGAGAGTTGGCAAACCTTCTAGTGAGCCATATCGCATTTGAGGCAAATAGAATTATCGTGATGAACGGCAAAGGGGCTAAAGGCCGAACCATACCAATGGGCGATAACCTCAAGTTCCAACTGCTGGAACTGTGTTCTGGTAAGAAGGTAAATGAGAAGGTATTTGGGTTCAAGGCAGTAAGTCTTGGAATGAAGATTAAAGAGTGGGGAGACAAGGCTGAAGTGCCAATTAAAGCTCATAGCTTGAGGCATTACTTTGCTACCAATCTAATGGAGCGAGGGGCAAATATTAAGCAAGTCCAAGAGTTGCTGGGACATGAGAGTTTGGCTACCACTCAGATATATCTATCTCTGATTGTTGACCATCTGGAGGATGCTATTGGGCTGTTGGATTAGTGGTGATGGCGCAGGCTTATAAGGTCTGCCCTATGCTTAGTGGTTATTTAATATCTAATCTGCTAAATCTTCCAGAAGAGAATCTATATAATCCTTTGAAACAGGGCGCATATCATATCCAAGGGTCGACTCCTTATTTGTACCACTTAAATACATTTCGAAAACAGACATCATTACATTGCCATGATAAAAAGTGTATTCCAACGTCTTGTTACAGTCAGGAAAAACGCCAACATCATTCTTCTTGCACTTATCTTTAAATAAATCTATCTGTTTAATATCAGCATATGTAGAAATATTAAACATAACATCCTTTAATTCACCTCCACCTAATTCTATAAAACAAATTACCGATTTGTTAGCAAGGAACGGTTCGGCATCCAAATCCTTACATTTAGTAACATTGTGCTTATCAAGTGCTTTAATAACTTCAGCAGGATTTTGGAAAGTCTTCTCTGGCTCTGAACTACAGCCTATAAGTAAGGCGATTAATATCATCGGCAGAACAATCAAATTCTTCATTACTATCTCTTTAATAAAATCCCGTAAAGCTTAATAACAATGGTCATCCCAGCCCCAGTGGTGCGTTCCAAACACCGGCACTTTTTTCTGGGATTGAAATGCCCAGATAATGGTACCAGCAGGAATGTATTAAGGGGGTTGGTCTTTCCGCCTCCTCATTCAGCGAGCATACCCACACACAAATTTTGGCCACTACTCAAATATATCTATCCCTAATGGTTAACCATCTGGAGAATGCTATTGGGTTGCTGGACAAGAGATAGCAAACCAACAATTGAGGCTAGAAGTTGACTAGGCCGTTATTTTCTAGGAGTTCAACACTGTGGGAATCAAACACTTTGTTGAATACTCCGAATCAATCTTGATGATTGGATGACCTAAAAGATAAGGGGTAGTATTATTAAATGATTGAGATTTAGCGGCTACTTATCATAAAGGAGACTTAAATGGCTAAAGGTCAAAATGCTAAAAAAGAAGGAAGAAAACCAAAAAAACGTAAGGACAAAAAGCCTTTTGGTGGGAAAGTCTTAGATTCAAAAAAACCCTAAAGACTTTAGGTTAGTTTCCCAGTTGCCATATTGTTCTCGGCAAACAAAGCCAATCGTTCATCGTTATAGCTACCTATGGCAAAGTGATAATTGGGTTATTTAATTAGTTGTTTAAGAAACCTTAATCGAAATTATCACAACTAAGAATGTATCGAACGAGTCGGTAAAAGAGTCCGCACCCAGAGCTAAGAACCACCCCTTCGTCTTAAGCCCCACACTAAATCAGGGTTCCTTTACTGACACACGCCTTAGAATAGGGGGGTCATCTCTAGCCATCTTTATTCAGCGAGCATAGTCCGACACAGATTTTTGAATAATTAGGGTACTCTCCCCTCTATTCCTATATTCCTGTGGCTGGTGAAAATACGCCTCCTTTTCCCAACCACTGCCCTGCAATATTTGGATGACTAAATTTGGGAGATATTAACGAAAGCAATACCGATGCCTCTGAAAATACTTTTCTTCGGTTTTTTTATTTTACTCATAGCATTTTACGTCTTTTATTTCATAAGGGATTCCATTTCATGGGAGTCTTACACTTTAGATACTGTAAATGAAATGCATAAGGAACATATAAGTGCCGTAAATAACAATACGGAAACAGAGGACTTAAAATAAGACCCCAATTTGGCAACTATAAATACAAGGGTTCAATTATACCCATATGACTCAACTCATCACTTTGACGGGGCTGAAATTTATACTCAATTAGCACGACAGGATTTGGCGTTGCCAGATTACACTAAGGCAATAGAATTAAATTCAGAAAACATGTTTTATTACTGGCAGAGAGCCGGAGCCTACTGGGTCCTGGGTCAATATCAAAAAGCATTAGATGACTACGACAAAGCTATTGAAATAGAGATACCAACAGGATTACAACGAGGTCCAAAAGGAAATTCGTTAAGTTACGAATTAGATAAAATGCAAGAAGAGAGAAAGGAATTGATAAAGACCTTCGATTGATTTTTCATTCGAATTGTTGCCACAAAAAAAATTCAGCGTGATGCTGGGATGGAAGAAAGATACTTGGAGTGTCTCACTCGCTGTTAAGCAAATGTCTTAATGGTAAAGAGGACATGGAACCCAGATTTGAAAGACAGACTTGACCGCCTTGTCACCACTTTGCCAAATAATGGTTACAAAGGTAGTAACAATGAAACGGTGGGGGGGGCGGATATACATGCCTTTTTGCCGTGAAGGATAGTAGTGGTGGAGCTGAGGAGGCTCGAACTCCTGACCCCCTGCTTGCAAAGCAGGTGCTCTCCCAACTGAGCTACAGCCCCTTATAGGTATTCGTCCACTAACCGAAATTGAGTGAGACGCACATACCTTAACATCCAGAAAGTAGAAGGAAACCTAATTCAAAATTTTCTTTTTTTGCCTCATAGAGGCTATATATATAACAGCATCCTTTTCTAGGAGAGATTTGAGGTTTCAACAAAGAGTTCCTCGTACAAGTACGATCATACTCTATTTATATCCGCTCAGACTCCCGTTTGCTGATAGACCTAAGGTAGGCTAAAAAGCCTTCCCTACTCCCTTTAAAGGAGGTGATCCAGCCGCAGCTTCCGCTACAGCTACCTTGTTACGACTTAGTCCCAGTCACCAGTCCCACTCTCGGCGTCTGCCTCCCAAAAGGGTTGGCCCAACGACTTCAAGTGTTACCGACTTCCATGACTTGACGGGCGGTGTGTACAAGACCCGAGAACGTATTCACCGTAGTGTGCTGACCTACGGTTACTAGCAACTCCACGTTCATGCAGGCGAGTTGCAGCCTGCAATTCCAACTGAGATCGGCTTTGAGGATTCGCTCCACCTCGCGGTGTGGCAGCCCATTGTTTCCGACCATTGTAGCGTGTGTGTAGCCCCAGGCGTAAGAGCCATGACGACTTGACCTCGTCCCCACCTTCCTCCCCCAGTGGGGGCAGTCTCGCTAGACATAATAACTAACGACAGGGGTTGCGCTCGTTGCGGGACTTAACCCAACATCTCACGACACGAGCTGACGACAGCCATGCAACATCTGTGAATCTGTCCCGAAGGAGGGCCCCGTTTCGGGGGCTTTCAGAAACATGTCAAGCCTGGGTAAGGTTCTTCGCTTTGCATCGAATTAAACCACACGCTCCGCTGCTTGTGCGGGTCCCCGTCAATTCCTTTGAGTTTTAGCCTTGCGGCCGTACTCCCCAGGCGGGATACTTATCGCGTTAGCTTCGACACTGGGGGGGTCTATACCCCCAACATCTAGTATCCATCGTTTAGGGCGTGGACTACCCGGGTATCTAATCCGGTTCGCTCCCCACGCTTTCGCGCCTCAGCGTCAGAAATAGCCCAGAAAGCCGCCTTCGCCTCTGGTGTTCCTCCCGGTATCTACGCATTTCACCACTACTCCGGGAATTCCGCTTTCCTCTGCTATTCTCAAGTCTGCCAGTATCCCATGACCCCTCCCAGTTGAGCCGGGAGATTACACATGAGACTTAGCAAACCGCCTACGCGCTCTTTACGCCCAGTAAATTCGGACAACGCTTGGATCCTACGTATTACCGCGGCTGCTGGCACGTAGTTAGCCGATCCTTATTCATCAGGTACCGTCCTTTCTCTTCCCTGATAAAAGGAGTTTACGATCCGAAGACCTTCATCCCCCACGCGGTGTCGCTGCGTCAGGCTTTCGCCCATTGCGCAAGATTCCCTGCTGCTGCCTCCCGTAGGAGTGGGGGCCGTGTCTCAGTCCCCCTCTGACCGATCGTGCTCTCACACCGGTTACTCGTCTTAGGCTTGGTAGGCCATTACCCCACCAACTACCTGATAAGCCGCAAGCTCCTCCCAAAGCGGCCGAGGCCTTTCTTCCAATCCAGCAGGCTGGAGAGGAAGGTACGGGGTATTAGGCCAGATTTCTCTGAATTATCCCCCTCTTCGGGGCAGATTACTTACGTGTTACTCAGCCGTCCGCCACTAGCTAACCGGGCAAGCCCGGATCGCTCGTTCGACTTGCATGCATTAGGCGCACCGCCAGCGTTCGTCCTGAGCCAGGATCAAACTCTAAATATTAACGGTTTCCTTCTACTATCCAGTTGTTAAGGTGCGTCGGGATGAACCCAAAAAGTGCGCTGTAAAACGCAACAGACACACATGATAATCTCACTGCCTGATTGCGTCAAGTGAAACAGGTAATCCGAAATTGGGTTACCCTCTTCTAATTTTAGTTATTTCTTAGTCATTATTTTTCTGACCTATTGGATGCTTCTTGCATCTTTTAGACATATGACCGCCGGCGTTTGTCCCTTCCAAAGCAAAATACCCATCGTACCCAGCATCTATCATGGCGTTGATAGCAAATCTATAATCTATGGCCCCATCAGGTATAGGCACTCTTATGAAGTAGGTGCGATCCAACTCTAGTACGTGGACTCTCTGAAGAGTTTTGCAATGCCAGTATTTGGAGTTCGAGGCTAGGACTACTGTAGCACCCTCACTGGGTTCTTCAGGTTCATCATAGTGCCAAAGTATGCTACCTAAATCAGGGTTAGTAAAAACATGATCACTATTCGCCATTTCAAGTAACTTCAAAGTTGAAGTACTAGTATCTGCTATAAAAAGCTGATGCACTTCTACAGTAACTTCTAATCCAGCACCTCCAGCTCTTTCTTGCGCTTCATGCAAAATACTGGCTGTTCGCTCAAAATCTTGATATGAAGCATGTTGGATTGATTCCTGTTGTATCAGGTTACCTGGAGTATGGTCTCCTAAAGTCTTATTTCTTGGCGGTCCTGACAGGGCACTGTTAACGATGTCTATGCTCAGCCACCCGGCTATTTCAATATACTTTAAAAGTCTATCTCTATTTTGCTCGCCAATCACAGGGGTAACAAAACCCACCTGCCCTTACTACCACGCAGGGATCACCTGAATCCCCTAAGCGTTTCTGTAATTCCTTAGCAGAAAACCTGTGGCCTCATAACCT
>Ga0209402_10000053_pt1 | contig 132106 bp, 112 predicted proteins | sample ArcticOcean_MG_C_3_FD_187437 | JGI IMG/M metagenome (GOLD analysis project Ga0209402, IMG submission 187437) | Marine microbial communities from western Arctic Ocean - ArcticOcean_MG_CB8_126 (SPAdes) (version 2) | ecosystem: Environmental > Aquatic > Marine > Oceanic | place: Arctic Ocean...
GGGCGGGTGCTGAAGCCTATCACAGGCTTTGCAATTCTGGATCACCAGCCTACCCTCGTTACAAGCGTCCCAAAATGGCTTGTCCAACTCTTCAGGTACCGGGGACTGTTTTGGCAACTCACACCTCTTAATCAAAATTTAGGATAAAGCACACACTCTAAGACAATTATTCCATGCACATGACATTTATACTATTCCACTCTCAGTCAATAACACCAGCTCCTGCGGCGAAAGCCCCAGTTCTTCACAGAAGATATCCTTATTATGTTCCCCAATCAATGGCGCCCGTCTGGATATTCGCCACGGCGAACCGTTGTAGATACCGGCCGACCCTGGATAGGTGAAGGTACGGCCCAATTCGGGGTGTTCAACATCCGTCCAGAATCCCCGATCATGGAGGTGTCCGTCATCGATCAGGTCACCCAGGTGAAATCCAGGACCCTAATACCAGCCAGTGCTCTCGGCATGGCCGTCTCTCTAACTTGTGACTGCACCATAGATATACCTCCTGTTCCAATACAGCAGTATTACGATTTCATTCACAATAATACCATTAAATGCTACTTTCACGCATCTATAATTTGATAAATATCTATGAAGCAAGCAATGCAACCGTATTTTATGCCAAAATAAAGTATCCGTCTAGTTTTCAAGAAATCAAAAAGTGCAGATAGCTAATAATGCAATTTGCCTACTCAATGCCTTCAATTGCAAAACATTGAGAAACCCAGCACGCTCGTTTGGCAGCCGATTCGCCCGCTTCAAGACCTCAGACTAAATCATCGCGAGAAGGGCATTACCTATTGAGCCTCACAAATTTATCAAACATGAACAGTCATGCCCATGCTTGCACAATGGTAAGTAGGATTTGAGGCTGAATGACTGGCTATTGAAACCTTAATGTTGCAGTTATCCGATACCGTAGCTCGCAAAAATCCCGGGAATGACATCAGTGCCTGCTTGAACACGAATGTGGGCAGAGTCGGTCCATTAACCGTAGATGTTAATCTGCTTAAGTAAGGGCCTGTCGCACGATTATGCCAGAAAATTGCACGACGCCCACATGTGACCTGTATGACGTATTATAGCCATTGCAATAATATACACTGCAGAAACCACTCCATAAGTGTGATCAAACTCGTTATATAAGTTATATAAGGAGGTTGAATGGCACACGATAACTGCTGTATACTAATATTGTAGTAATGCAAAACTGCATATCCCAACCTCAAATCTCCAACACACTAAAAACTGTAAAATACTCAGCCAAATGAAACGAGAGCATTGTCCAATACTCTCTCAGCTAATACTACTAGTTGGCCGAGAGGGTATCCCAACCCACGATTGAGAGTCTGGCTATATCCATATTCTGGTCTCAAACTAACGGAGGAAAGCATTGGTACAAACTGAATCTAGATTGACTACTGCGCCACGTGCCCTTGAGGGTATCAGAGTTTTGGACTTCACGTGGGTCAGAGCTGGTCCCTGGTGTACACGATGGCTAGGAGCTTTAGGAGCGGAGGTTATCAAGGTGGAGTGGCCACAAAACCCCAGCACACGCGGAGCTGTTGGAGGGGCCTCAACACCGGAAGGATTGCCAGTCAACCTTAATACAGACGGTCACTTCAGCGACACCAACTCAAACAAGCTGAGCATTACACTGAATACTCGCACTCCCAGAGGCATCGATCTCATCAAACGCTTGGTTGCTGTTTCGGATATCGTCATAGAAAATTTTGCGTATGGAGTCTTGGAGCGATGGGGGCTTGGATACGAAGACATGAAGAAGCTCCGCCCAGACATAATCTACCTATCCATGTCAGGCTTCGGACACACGGGACGTGACCGCGACTATCAAACAATGGGACCAATTGCTCAGGCCCTGTCTGGATTAACTTACCTCTCCGGTCTTCCGGGAGAGCAACCAGCAGGCTGGGGATGGTCATACATGGATGACACCGGCGGCATGTACGGAGCCATGTATGCGCTAAGCGCCATATACCACCGTAAGATGACCGGACAAGGCCAACACGTTGACAAGTCCCAATGGATCACTGGCGTGGCGCTCAACGGGGCCGCGTTCCTAGACATCCAAGCCAACGGCCGCTCAACCATACGAGAAGGTTACCCTTCAGGCAACCGCGCCCATTGGCCTGGCACCCCTCTAACGAATAACTACCGTGGGAGAACTGTAGCGCCTCATAACGCATACAGGACCAGTCCTGGTGAGTACAACGACTGGTGCACCATCGCTTGCTTCTCTGATGATGAATGGCGGCGACTGATAGGAGTTATGGGCTCGCCTACCTGGGCCTCCGACGAGAAATTCGCAACCCTGACTGGCCGTCTGGAGCATCAGGAAGAAATGGATCAGGGAATAGAAGCGTGGACGAAAACCATCGGCAAACACGAGATCATGGAGCAGTGCCAGGCCGCTGGAGTCCCTTCTATGCCAGTGCAAAGCAGTGAAGACAGGGTGGACAACGATCCGCAATTGGAGCATAGAGAGATGTATAGAGAAATGAAACATCTGGCTATGGGCAACTGGCGCCTCCAAAATGCCCCCTTCAAGATGTCTGAAACTCCAGCGTTCAACAGTCGTCCAGGGTCGCTGATAGGCCAGCACAACCGTGAGGTGTTCGAAGGGCTGTTGGGAATCGGTCACGATGAGTTAGTGGCAGGATTCGACGACGGCACCTTCTGGCCCAAAGAGTTAGACAGAAGCTCCTATCCATACCTCCAAGGGATGATAGAAGATGCATCTCCCATACAGTGGAACGGTATCGGGACTGCAACAGACGGCAGGTCAGCAGTAACAACCCCTAAGAAGACTACACCAGCCGGCCCATTCGCCGGAATCCGTATCCTCGAACTTGCAGACGAAAAGGGTCAGTGGGCTGGCAAGCTTATGGGCGATTTGGGAGCTGACGTCATCAAAATAGAGCCTCTAGGTGGAGAGGCCGCCAGGACTGTAGGTCCGTTCTACCAAGACATTCCCAACAGGGAGCGTAGTCTATCCTTCTGGAACTACAACACATCCAAACGGAGTATCACTCTTGACCTGAATACAGAAGACGGACGCCAGTTGTTCAGGCGCATAGCGGAGAAGGCAGATGTGATACTGGAGACATTCAAGCCAGGGTACATGGCCTCACTGGGACTGGGATATGAGGACATGAAAAAAACTAACCCCGGCCTAATCATGTGCTCCCTCACGGACTTTGGTCAGACAGGGCCCTGGAGGGACTATCTGGCCAGCGATCTTCTGCACCTTGCAGCAGGAGGACAGATGGCCAAGTGCGGATATGATGACGATGACGTACCCAATGCGCCGCCAATTGCTCCGGGTGGCGGTCAGGCATGGCATATGGGGAGCCACTACGCATGCATTGCCATCATGGCCGCTTTGAACCACCGTGCATCAACCCAAAATGGGCAGTACATTGACGCCTCAGTCCACGATGCATGTGCTCTCACGACCGAAGGCCATATAAACTTCTACATTTACACAGGGAAAGTAGCTCTTCGCGGAACTGGACGCGGCGGCGGGATCAATCCAGGTGCAAAAGCCCAATTCATTTGCAAAGACGGCAAGTACGTCAACGCCGGAATATTGAACCGCCTAAGCCCCGCTCAGATGCATGTCTTAGCAGAATGGATGGACGGATATGGACTCGCTGGTGACCTCTCAGATGAGAAGTACAACGATCCATCTGTGATCGCCGAAAACCGGCAACACATCTACCAGATGACATCAGTTTTTTTCGCCAATATCACCAGAGATGAAGCCTATCACGGCGGACAAAAGCGCAATTTCAATATGGGGGCAATTCGGGCTCCAGATGAGGTTATGCAGGATCCACATCTGGAAGACAGAGGGTTCTGGGCAGAGGTAGAATATCCTGAGATAGGCAAAACATTCCGCCACCCAGGGCCAGCCGGCATCTTCAATGATTCTCCCTGGCAAATCTCACGGCGGGCACCTCTCGTCGGAGAGCACAATGAGGAGATACTGTGCGGAGAGCTAAACCTCTCACGTGCGGAGTTAGCTATTCTAGCCGAAGGAGGGACTGTGTAGCCACAGCCCATTAGCAGAATAACCTCCAAGTAACCACCTAATGTATAGGCCCTCTCTCAATCTTTGCGGGAGGGCCTATACATATCTGCAAAAACAGCGTATTTACGTTGGAATAATATTCTATATGAGAATCGGCTCGTTCACCTACTCACATCGGCAAGCCCATACCAATACGCCACTCAATCCTACGTACGCTGTGTCAGTTGTGGTGGGGGAGCCATAAATGCTGCTATAGCGCACGTCACAGGAAGTGCCAAAAATATCAATACGGCCAAAGTATAGCTGTTAGATATATCGAAAAGGAACCCAAAAGGCAAAGGACCAAGAGCCGCCGCAGCCACCATGCCAGATGTTACAATTCCACGTATGGATCCTATGTGCTTACGTCCATAATAGTTAGGCCATATGACCGCGGCAGTAGTCATCATCATGCCACCGCCGAGTCCAAGTGAGACTCCGTATACGATAGCCTCCCACGGATGTGCCATCACAAGCGTCAATAGCATTGCGAAGATTAGAATAAATTGCCCAACAGACAGTACGAATCTGTTTGGAAACCTATCGCATAGAAATCCCGCCAGAAACGTTCCAAACAAGGCTCCAGGTGCGATTACGCTTAACGCAGAAGCCGCCACAACCGTATCTAGGCCACGGCTGTCCATCACTGACACATTGTGAAACACCAGGGCCGTGCCAATCAGCGACTGAGAAGATCCAGCAAATATCAGTAACCAAAACGCTCGTGTTTTAAGTGCTTCAGAAACAGTAAAATTTATCTCGCTTTCTACTGGAACAGCAATCTTTTGTTCTGACTGCGAGCTGTCTCCGTCTGGAAGAAGTCCAATCGATTCCGGACTTCTACGGACCAGTAGAATCGCTGGCACAAGCAACAATCCCCAGACAATAAATGCCAGAGCTACCCACGCACTGCGCCAACCAAAGGCAGATATAAGCAAGTGAATCAGCGGAGGGAATGCCGCTTGACTGGCCACTCCTCCAAGTGTGTTTAGCGCCATTACTCTGCCCCTAAGGCGCACGAACCAAAGAGCAATTACTGTTGTCGGAATCAGGGTAAGAGACCCCTGCCCCAAAGCTCGAATGGCTGCAAATCCCGCGTAGAGATGCCATTGCTGAGATACATTGCCCATAAATATCAGAGCAATCCCAAATAGTACTACCACAACAGGCAGGATGACCCTCGCACCGTACCTGTCAAGAAGACGACCCACAAAGAACATGGTGGTAGCCGCCGTTAATGAACCTGCAGTGTACAACCCGGATACCGTAGTCCTAGACCAGCCGAGTTCATCAATTATAGGATTCACGAAAAGCGAAACCGTATATGTCTGCCCCGGACCGGACGCGAACATGCTCATTCCAGCAACTCCCAGCATTACCCATCCGTAAAAAAATGGGAATCGAGTCGTCCAGGACTCAGAAGTTTTGTGATTAACGTTAGATGACATTTTTTTGATTATATATTTGCTTGCCATATCTGAAAAGCAACTTGTCCACTTTGGTCACATTACACCTCATATAATCCATGAGATTTTGAATACCTGCAATATTTGCAGGTCTGTTATTATTCAGAATAACATGGTAAATTGAGCCGCATAGCAGATTTAACCCCATTAATTGAAAGCCAAACCAGAAAAACAGGTCTGGCTTTCGCCCTCAAATCTTCAAAAGATTAAACAATTCTTGAAAAACTCACAACCGTATATTTACAAGAGTCTGCCATATATATTCATATACCGGACGCTTTCAGCATCCGGCTGAGGTACACGACTATGTCTACAGGGGATGTATTAGACAACATAGAGTTCGACAGAAGCATCATAGGTGTCGATGTACCCATTGGATCACATAAAGTAACCAAAAGAGAGATAGTGGCTTACGCAGAGGCAATGGGCGAAACCAACCCGCTATATCTAGATGAGAAAGTTGCTAAGAACGGTCCCTACGGTACCATCATAGCCCCACCAGGTTTCTACCACTCAATTCGTTTAAAACAGATGCCTGACATCAAATTGAAGTTTGGAAACCGCAATTCTGGCTTCATAGGTGGACAGAGCATCGAATACTTTGAACCAATACTGGCAGGTGACACTATCTCCGCTACAGCCCATGTGGCAAACGTTTACGCCAAGACCGGTAGAACAGGAACACTTGTCTTCATAATCCGCCGTACCACATACAGCAACCAGCACGGACGCACAGTCATGATTGTGGACGGTTCAACCGTTCGCCGGGAGACATCGGAATGAACCAACCATATTTTGAAGATGTGGAGCCAGGAGACGAGATCGGCCCACTAGTAAAGCAACCGAGTAGGGAAGAGGTAACCGCCTTTGCCAAAGTATCGCGGCTGGGTGGACGTTTCACAAGCGATGAAGCAGCCCATGGTGAGGGATACGACACCTGGATATTATCCGCCTGGCAGAGCATGGGTTACTTAGCCCAAGTCATAACCAACTGGATGGGACAGGACGGTTCACTCTCCAAATTCCAGGTCTTCTTCAGGCGCGTTGTAGGGCCTGGTGATCTTCTGCAATGCCGAGCGATAGTCACTGATAAGATATCTGACGGCAACCGTAACATGGTAGTGCTGGACGCCTTTATGGAAAACCAGAAAGGAGAGCATCTCATCCAGGGGACCGCTGAAGTGATACTCCCATCCAGAACCAGCCTAACAGATCATAAAGGCTGAGAGAGTGACATGTCGGCTCATCAACATGTGGTATCGTGTACTCCGCAGTGAATTTGAATCCAGACCATCCAAATAGAGCCATGCCATAAAATGGCTTATCCTACACTAATTCCTGTCCTATCTGATGCTAAGACAATTCTACTGTGTGTTTAATGTTTAATAAGACCACAAAGGAAATCGATTATCGAACGTAGCTCCACCTGCTCTTTACAATTACGACATGTGACTCATTCTCCGCCTTCGATATGATTCACGTTCACATAAGCCTATGTTATCGCAGGTGTATGTACTTAAATGACTCGGCGTAGCTCAATGCATGAGCCGCTCCAACCTCTGCCGACCGCTCCTTAATCCGTTTCTCCATGCTCTCTAAGCGTTCCTGGTCTTCTCCAACCTGTGACTTATGTTCACGTAGCGCTGCCACTTTTACATCAATGGTGTCGGCAATGTCCACCCAGACCGTAGCGTTGGTTCCCTGCGCACCCAAGTATATTTCTGGTGTTTTGTGAGGCAGGAGTCCCTCTTCAGTAACAAGCTCAGGAAACATGTGGTAGTCACGAGCCGAAGGGAAGACGGCATCAAGCGCGGCGTCTCCAGCAGCACGATGGTCAGGATGGTTGATGTAGCCATCACTGTAACGGTTGGTTGGATCCTGACACAGGATGACATCTGGTTTGAAACGACGAATCTGGCGAACAATATCTTTGCGTAAATCAATAGTATTCTGAAGCATACCGTCGGGATAGCGTAGGAAAACCACGTCCTTGGCACCAACAACAGCAGCAGCAGCACGTTGCTCTTTCTCGCGTATGACTGCTAAGTCTTCTGGCTTTATATCAGGGTCAGAAGTACCCTTGTCTCCACTGGTACAGAGGACGTAATAAACCTCGCTGCCCTGGCGCGCCCACTTGGCCAAAGTGCCAGAGGCCATAAAGTCTGCATCATCAGGGTGAGCCACAATGACCATGACGCGCTTGGCATTTTCGTTGGTAACTTCAACCATTGCAGTTTTCTCCTTTAATCTTAACCGAACATGGAAATATTTAAGCTCGTGACGTACTCTATCTCCTAGCAGTCATGCCATTTATCTCGGAATGAAATATATCCGTTCCGTTTCTTCTTATTTGACCAGCTTGAGAGACCTGAATATCCCCCGTATCAGCAAGCAACTCAAGGTGACTGACAACCTCTGAGACGGCAGCAACAAACCCGCCGCCTGTGAGTTTACGAGGCGGAAATAGCTCTTCAGTTACTTTTACCGGAGTATCGGCGCCCGCACTCATTACTTCCATTACCTGCTCCAATCGTCGCACGTGGTGTCGCACGATTTCATGGCCCCTCTGAAGGTTGCGAATGTTTAAACGGCCGTGGTTAAAAAGCCTGTGAGCGGGGAATAACGTAGTATGGTAGTCAAGTCTCAGTGTTTTGCCAAGAGATTTCAGGTAGCGGGCCAGTCCGTAATGTTCGCCTGCTTCTTGGTGTTCAGGGGATATTACCAGACCCAGCATAGCTTCAGGATATGTACGTTTTATTGTCGGATGTGGAGTTATCTGTGGCAAAATGTGATCACCAGTGAACATGACTCCATTCATTGTGACACATATCTCGTCTACAGCATGACCCGGAGTGTACAGAAACTGCAGGTCACCCAGCTCTTCACCATCGCTAATGGCATGAATTGGCAATTTCTCCTCAAGGATGTTGCGATGCCCAGCTATGTAATCCCTGTAATGGTCACGCCAAAGCAAATTATCTGTGGGAACCGTACGGCTCTGGAACGATTCATCTTCGCGTTTCCTAACCTCAAATATAGACCTGTGCAGGGCTGATTCTTTATTAAGGCCAGTACGTGCATGCTCATATGGAAGGAAGTGAAAATATAACTCATGTGCCCATAGTTCCGCACCACTGGCCTTTAGCAAATCGTAAACATTACCGTCGTGATCCTGATGACCGTGTGTGATGATGACGCGCTTAATATCCATCAGATTCCTGCCAAGTACCTTCAAGCCGTTCTCTAAGGCATTCAGAGCGCCCATTGGACCAGCGTCCACAAGCGTCAATCCCTCGCAGTCAATCAGGTACGCCCAAGTAGGGCCAGTTCTTGTTGGGAACTGATGGGGCAGGGCAATGGCGCTGACTTCTCTACCTCCACGGAGTATGAATCGGATAACCATCCCATATCCGCTCTTATCGCCTTCCCTGACAACTTCCATGCCTTCCAGATGTGGGTTTGTTGATACGTTCCAAGATGAGGAAGCGGTCTCAATAGCCAATGTACAGTCCTCCGCTTTGCTTCGCAGAATAACGGGATTGGGGTGAGCGGAGGGATTCGAACCCTCGATCTCCAGGGCCACAACCTGGCGCCTTAGACCGAACTTGGCCACGCCCACCACAGTGATGGCCACCAGACACAGGAAATTCTAGCATCTCCTCGATGGTACGGCAAGGAGAACTTCTTTTATATCTTTACCTACGGAGATCATTCTTGTAATAAGAAGACCTTACATTCAGTATATATGCATACAACACAGAAACAACTTTGCGTTTAGCTTTGCATAATCTGTTACTAACCCACAGGCAAGACAGGATTCACAAGAACCAGAACGGACTCACCAGTTGCACACTTGATCTGATATCCATACTTGTAACTCATTGACGTCACGACGGCTATGTCTAGGTGTATCTATAGCGTGTCTTCGCTAAATTACTATAAAACTCTGAACCGCTGCAATTGAAGCTGTCTTACCTTCCGTATTCTTCACGTCACCCACCTGGCTCAGATTCTGTTCCTTAATACATTGGAAACTGTCCGATGTGATCTCTTGGTGTACTTCCTGCCTGTAATTACAGAATACAGCAGTTCCTGGTGGTTATTAGTGAATACCACCGTACAGATGTCACCAAATACAGTTATTATCACATCTGTTAAAATGGCCGTGCAGCGCCCTGTCAGCCATCACTGTCTGAAGCAATTCCAGGCATCTTTCTTGGACCTACGGTAACTGTAGCAGAGCAGGTATTACCTCCAGGCTGTGTATGATATATTTGAATGAACTTAAGTTAATGAAAGAAGATATGTTTAATCTGGGTATATTGACCAGCAGCGACATGGGAGCAGCAGGCAAGCGTGAGGATACCAGCGGACAGGCCATCAAGGAGATATTTCTTGCCCTAGGTTTCTCACTTGCACGATATGAGATCGTCCCCGACGAAAAGAATATTATTGCCTCCAAACTGGCTGAATGGGCCGACAGCGGAGAGGTGGATTTGATAATTACCACAGGAGGTACAGGCCTTGGCCCTCGAGATGTAACTCCGGAAGCAACCCAGTCCATCATCCATTGCCAGGTCCCCGGCATTTCCGAGGCAATGCGTCAATCCGGGCTTAGCCATACGCCGATGGCAATGCTAAGCAGGGGTATCTCCGGTCTTCGCGGAAACTGCCTAATAATCAATCTGCCAGGAAGCCCCAAAGCTGTGAAGGAGTCGCTGGAGATAGTGATTGAGGCAATTCCACACGCCCTTGAAACTCTGACGAAAGCCATGGTAGAGAACCACCCGTCTCATTAGATATTCTGAGAAGTATTTGATAATATAATGGATATACATATATTGACCCTTTTCCCCGGCATGTTCCAGGGCCCTTTCCACGAGAGCATTGTAGGACGAGCAGTAGAACGCGACATTGTAAGTATTTACATTCATAACATACGAGATTACGCCCATGACAAGCACAGGACGGCAGACGATTACCCCTTCGGCGGTGGAGGCGGCATGATACTCAAGCCTGAGCCGCTGTTTCTTGCAGTTAAGGATGTAAAATCACTCATCAAAGCTGAGCACGGCCAACAAAGAGCTGAAGATGCCCAAGTCATCCTGCTCTCTCCCCAAGGAGAGGTTGTCACCCAGGAAACAGTCGTGGACTTGACTTCCAACATTGACACAATCTTCATCTGCGGTCACTACGATGGTGTGGATGATAGGGTAAGAGAACACCTTATAGATCGCGAGATAAGCATCGGCGATTATGTGCTGAGTGGCGGTGAAATCCCAGCCATGGTGATAGTAGACGCATTGGTACGTTTGATTCCAGGAGCGGTAGGGGACACCAAATCCCTAGAAGACGACAGTCACTCCAGCGGCCTTATCCAGTTTCCACAATACACACGCCCTTCCGAATATCAAGGCTGGGAAGTTCCCCCAGTGCTGCTTTCAGGAAACCATCAGGATGTCCAGCGATGGCGCCGCCAACAGTCTATTCGACGCACGCTGCTCCAGCGTCCAGACCTACTAGATAAGGCACCTCTCAGTCAAGAAGAGCGGCTCTTCTTGACTGAATTAGATGATTAGCAATGTGGAAAAGCTATTTGCACTGCATATTAAGTAAATGTGGAATAGCGTAAACATTAGCAATCAAAGGTACAACACCATCAGAGATCTAAGCATAAAGTCCTTGAAACACAATGAAGGAACCTCTTAAACGAGATTAGTCAAAGTTATACGGCAGAAACTGTTTGACTACTTCAGAGGCTCCATAGACTGTTACCTCGAAGTAGTCAAACTTGACCTAGAAACCAAAAGCGTGCTTGCAAGTATCAATAAAGCAACTCCACATCTATAGCTATGAGTGTCCATGGGGGGCCATACACGAATTCCGCTCCACAGCAATAGTTTCTCTACTCCTCCTCTAGAAAATACCTCACCAGCCACGACCGTATACTGCTCAATAGCTCCTGATATTTCCCTTCGAATCCCCCTCCTTACTATTCTCTATTCCCAACTGCATCTACCATTTTTAAAATCACCTTGAAATACCTCCCAAAAGGGTTGCAATTCAGGAAGTATAGTGATAATTTAGGTGCTAACAGGAATAAATAGGATATTTTAGGTGCTATGGTACAACTTGGCCCTCTTGCATTTTTCGGAGAACAGGAGCATCGGGTGGACCCGCAAGGGCGGATATCATTACCGACACGCTTCAGAGATGCCTTTAAAGGAGGTCTTGTCCTCACACGAGGCTACGACCGTTGCATCTATGTCTACACTCCATCTCAGTGGGAAACTGTCGCCAATCAAGTGGCTACTCTGCCGCTCAATAAGTTTAAGAACCGGAGAATGCGTCGGATGAACTTCGCGGCAGCATACACCATTGAGGCAGACAAACAGGGGAGGGTGCTTCTGCCGGCTTCTTTAAGAAGCTACGCCCAAATAGACGAAGAAGTGGTTATTGCAGGAATGGGGAATTTCCTTGAGATATGGAACAAGGAAGCATGGCTAGAAGAAAGTGCATCCTTGGATGATGATGCTTCACTCATCGCCGAGATCTCGGAGGAGCATTCGTGAGCCTTATGACTATGTCATACCATATACCAGTACTCATTGATGAAGTAATCGACGGCCTTAAGGTGAAGGCCGGTGGTAGCTATATTGATTGTACTGTGGGGGAAGGTGGCCACTCCAAGGCTATACTGGAGGCAAGTGCTCCAAATGGACAACTACTTGGAATTGACCTTGATCCACAAGCTCTTGAAACAGCTGGCATCGGGCTGCAATCATCTCGTGACCGCGTAGTACTAGCCAACGATAATTTCGGAAATCTCGGGAAAATAGCTAGGAACAATGAGTTCTATTCCGTAGACGGCATTCTTCTAGACCTTGGGCTTTCCTCCTTGCAACTAGAGGCAGGGAGTAGAGGTTTTAGTTTCCGAGCAGATGAACCGCTGGATATGAGATTTGGTCCCAGCCTGGAAATCTCGGCTTGGGAAGTCGTAAATCGCTATTCGCAAGATGATCTCGCCTGGATCATAAAAATCTATGGTGAAGAATACAGAGCTGATCGCATTGCTAAAGAAGTGATTGAGAACCGTCCAATTGATACATCTCTCCAACTTGCTCAAGTGGTTATGAAAGCTATTAGAGGGCCTTGGGGCCGGACTCATCCAGCAACACGGACTTTCCAGGCAATCCGAATACATGTGAACGGCGAAATGGAAAATCTGGAACATGTGCTGAGCCAGGCCATCTCACTTCTTGAGAGCGGTGGCAGATTTGCAGTAATCAGTTATCACTCTCTTGAGGATCGCCTGGTTAAGAACTTTTTCAGGCAAGAGAGTAAAGAAGTTAAAAGTATCCTGTTGATAAACAAGAAGATAATTGTCCCATCCCGAACGGAGGTTCGGTCAAATCATAGGAGTCGAAGCGCCCGAATGCGGGTAGCCGAGCGTATTTAGAAGGGGAATCCCTTCTTATAGATCACAGAGATCTGGTGCTGGGGAGGTAAAGTCGCAGTGGAATTAAATACAATGCCCTTATACGGCAGTATTACAAGCAGCCAAATATATTTGCGATCGAACCCTCTCTCTCAATTCACAGCGCTTACAACCCCAGCACCAGTGGACTCTCTCTCTGTCAAATCATAAAGGAGTTTAAGAGTTATGAGAAATGAAACGCATCACGTTGCAATAGATGTTGGAACAACCAAGGTCTGTACACTTATAGGACGCTCGAATGCTGCCGGAGAAGTACAGGTCATTGGGGTCGGCATCGTCCCATCAAGGGGCATGCAGAAGGGCATGGTCAGCAACCTTTCAGAGGTTCAGCATGTGATTCAGTCTTCGTTGCGAGAAGCAGAAGCACAGGCAGGAGTTAAAATATCATCCGCTTACGTTGGAATAACTGGAAGTCATATCAACTATGTGAATTCCCGGGCGTCTCTGGACGACCGCCGCTACGATAATCCCATTTGCTCTAACGACATAGATCAGGTGGTCAGAGCCTCCTCTGTCAACGGCACAATACCCGGAAACAAGGTTCTTCACGTGATTCCCAGAAAGTACTCAATAGACGGTAACTGGGGAGTGCATGACCCTATTGGCATGTACGCATCCTCAGTAGAGTTGGAAAGCCACGTAATAACGGCAAACCAGACGTCAGTAGACAACTTGGGAGAAGCGTTGCGCAAGTCAGGTGTAAAGTTGAAAGGCATGGTTATAGAGCCGCTGGCAAGCGCAGAAGCAATCCTATCAGAAGATGAACGCGACATGGGCATAGTCCTAGTTGACATGGGTGGCGGGACCAGTGACGTCTCCATTTTCCTTGAAGGTAGCATATGGCACACAAGCGTCATTCCAGTTGGTGGCTTTCAGGTTACACGAGATATTGCTATTGCTTTTTCAACTTTCTCTTTAGCTGCTGAAGAAGCAAAGCTCAAATACGGTAATGTCGATCCAGCGGAAGTGGATAACCAAGAAAATTTACAGCTGCCAGGATTTGGCAACCAACCTTTCTCTCAGGTCTCTAAACATAGTTTGAGTGAGGTGGTCCACGACCGAATGGAAGAGTTGATGCGGCTCATCCTTAAAGAGATCGAAAATGCCGGCTTGGAAAATGCTCCTCCAGGGGGGTTGGTGTTGACAGGCGGAGCATCCAAACTATCTGGACTGAAAGAGATGGCAAGCAGCATATGGCCGGGACCTGTGCGAATTGGAGTGCCAGTTACATCGTCATGGGTGCCCAGCGAACTAGAAGACCCTGCTTTTGCCACTGCATTAGGCCTTCTTCTCTGGGACGTAAGACATTCAAATATCTACCGAAATTCGTTGAATGGCAACGGAATTTCCAAATATAGTTTCCAAGTGAAACATTGGTTAAACAATCTAACCCACAGGGTTCATGCATAGCAAAGGAGGAATCATTATGGACAGTCAATCCTATGAAAACGATGGGGTAGCCAAGATCAAGGTTATTGGAGTAGGCGGAGGGGGGTGCAATGCAGTTTCCAGGATGTTCCGGGAGCATGTTCAGGGAGTAGAGTACCTTGGTGTGAACACTGACGCTCAGGCCCTTATGCGTTGCGAGGTGCCACTGAGAATCCGTATGGGCGAGATACTCACAAGAGGACTAGGTGCTGGAGGAGACCCAGAGAAGGGTAAGCTTTCTGCAGAGGAAAGCCGAGAAGAAATATCCGAATCACTAAAGGGATCGGATATGGTGTTCATCGCCGCTGGCATGGGCGGTGGAACCGGGACCGGAGCAGCAGCAGTTGTAGCCGAGATAGCCAAAGAAGAGGGAGCACTCACCATAGGGGTGGTCACCAAGCCATTTGGCTTTGAGGGTGGCAAACGGCGCAAGCTCGCCGAAGAAGGTATAGCAAAACTTAAGGAAAAGGTTGACACCATCATCATCATACCCAACGATCGGCTGTTTGAGGTCTGTGGTGATAGTATAACAATGGACAATGCCTTCCAAATGGCCGACGATGTACTCCGTCAGGGAGTACAATCCATCGCAGAACTCGTAACTGTGCCAGGGGTAATAAACCTGGACTTTGCAGATATTAGAACCGTAATGAGCGGTGCTGGTCCAGCTTGGATGGCTATCGGGCATGGTACCGGCGAAAACAAAGCCGAGGATGCCGCCAGAGCAGCTGTAACCAGTGACCTCCTGGACGTAACCATAGATGGAGCCAAAGGCATCCTCTGGAATATATCGGGCGGCACAGACCTTTCCCTAAAAGAGGTCAATAAAGCTGCCGATGTCATACGTTCTGCCGCAGATCCAGACGCCACCATCTTCTTCGGCATGGTCACAGACCTGAAGATGGAAGATGAAGTAAAGATAACCATAATCGCCACCGGGTTTGCGGGGGAGGAATCCCGTATCCCAAAGGATGCCCACATCGCACAGTTGATTATGTCGATACATCAAGACCAAGACGCCGATCTTGATATACCACCGTTCCTAAGGAAAATTCAGACCTCAAAATAGGGTTGCAATCACTTATTAGTGTATTTATATACTAAAGTACTAAAGCCGTATCAGCGGCGATTCATTGATCTGGGATCAAGCTGAGACCGCCTCCACTTTGAGGCGGTCTCAGCTTGTCTAGACCAATAAAACAACAAGATTGTAAAATATATCACATTCGCACACATTGCCTTTTGCTAAAGGTGACGTACAATGATACTGGTTTTTTATCAAGGAGAGTAAATGCGCAGGTTTCCTTTGCGACGGTTTCTTTTCATATCTGTCATCGTGGCCTTGGCGGGAGCATCACTGTCATTTCAAGAGATCAACTTATCTCTTGGTGGCATAAACTTGGTGCGTGGCGGAGATACCGTTTTAGGACTACAACTAGGGCTGGACCTAGAAGGTGGAAGCCATCTGGTTTACGAAGCCCAACCAACAGATGGTCAAGAACCCACGACCGAACAGATGGAAGGTGTCATTAAGACCATTGAACGACGAGTAAACTCCTTTGGGGTTTCCGAGCCAATTATTCAGATGATGGGTGGTGACCGCATACTTGTGCAACTTCCAGGCGTAGGCACAACTAAGGCTACTGTAACTTTCCAGGATGATATTCAGCCTGATGCTCTTCGCAGTGTACTAATATCCGTAGGGCGTACAGCTGTGATTATTGAGCAAGAAGACAGCCGTAATTTTGTCATAGAGTTACCATCATTGCAGCCATCCAAGCTGGACGACGAAGACAACATTATAAAAGACGCAGAGAGGGACATTATAGAGCAAGCGCTCAGGGAAGCATTCCCTGCCGTTACATTGAGCATATTGTTCTCAGAATCCGCAGAGACCGAAGACATACAGGCTGTTCTGGTAGAACTTGGCAGGGATGATGCGGTGGTTCGCAAAATCAGTGACTTACTCTTCGCTGTTGATATGCCGGACATGCAACCTACCGAAAATGACACCATTAGCGAAGCCCTTCAAGAACAACTGCCAACGCTCGTATCTTTTGAGGCCAAGAGATTGTCAATGGTGATCACTGGCGGAGTTGAGGAGGCCAAGCGTCTCATTGGGCAGACGGCACAGTTGGAACTCAAGGAGCGCCTCTGTACTAACGACCCACAGAATATCACTCAAAATTGCAAAGACCCTGCATATCACGTTGACAGCACTCTAAACCTTACTGGAGACGATCTTATAAGGGCATATGCAGGCACAGACCCAAATCTTGGTGCCCCTGTAGTCAATTTGGAATTCAATAGCGAAGGTGCAAGAATATTTGCGAAGCATACTCAGGACATCGCCGGCACAAACAATCGCACCGCATTCTTTCTGGACGGAGAGTTACTGCTGGCCCCCGTAGCACTACAAGCCATAACCGGAGGCAGAGCCTTTATACAAGGTCCAGACTTCACTATAGACAGGGTACGTACCATCGCAATTCAGCTGGAATCTGGACGTCTTAAAGTCCCTCTTTCGCTGATTCAAGAGCAAGACATCGACGCCACACTCGGAGAGGATTCTCTCAAGAAGAGTGTACTGGCTGGCATTATTGGCCTTGGCATTGTGCTCCTGTTCATGGCCCTCTACTACAGGATACCTGGCCTAATATCGTGCATTTCCCTAATAATCTATTGCTTGATAGTGCTGGCCATCCTCAAGCTGTGGCCCATAACTTTGAGCCTTGGGGGCATAGCCGCTTTCATCCTGTCTATTGGCATGGCAGTTGACGCCAACATCCTCATATTTGAACGCATGAAAGAAGAATTGCGCAGTGGCCGTACTCTAATAGCTTCCATAGAAACTGGCTTCAACCGTGCCTGGCCAGCTATTCGTGACAGCAATGTTTCTACATTCATCACCTGTGCCATTCTCTTCTGGTTTGGTACCAGACTCGGTACTGGGCTTGTGACTGGGTTTGCCATTACACTATTTATTGGCGTAGCAACAAGCATGTTCTCAGCCCTTACAGTGACTCGAACCCTTCTTAGAGTGGTTGCCATCACACCTCTTGGGCGATATATGTTTCTATACACGCCAGTAAAGAGAATTGAAACCAATGCCAGCTCTGACACAGTGCTGAGAAATAGGGGCTAAGGTAAAAATGGATTTTGTAAGCAAACGTAACTGGTTCTTCATGATTTCGTTTGTGGTGATGCTTGTAAGCATTATCTCCCTACTGTTACCTGATGGCCTTGATACTGGTCTTGAGTTCACCGGAGGGTCTTCCATGACCCTCGAGTTCCAAGATGACGTTAGCCAGGAAGAACTGCGCGCTCAGTTCACTTCTCTCGGTCACCAGCAGGCAGTGATTCAGCGCTTGGGTGAAGGCAGCTTCTTCATACGTACCCGTACTCTAGAGGAATCCCAATCAAACGAAGCATCAGAGCGCGAGAGGATTATTAGTGACATTGCAAGCAACTTGGGTACAAACGTTAAGATAACAGACTTCTTCTCAGTGTCACCAAGCATAGCATCAGAAACAGTTCGGAACGCCATTTTGATTATGGTCATTGCATCGGTGGTAATCCTCATCTATATAACATTGGCATTCCGACGAGTGCCGTCACCATTTAGATATGGGGTAGCGGCCATACTTGCACTGATACACGACGTAGTAGTAGTTGTGGGAATCTTCTCTATTGTAGGACGAATATTCAACCTTGAAGTCAATGCCATGTTTATAGCCGGCATATTGACTATTATTGGTTACAGTGTCCACGACACAATAGTAGTTTTTGACCGTATCAGGGAGAATCTGATAAGGGGCATCGGCAATAACCTCGGTTCCACTATCAACATTAGTATTCAAGACACTATTGGGCGATCTCTTAATACCAGCCTAACAATGTTGTTTGCCATCTTGGCCCTGTTGCTTTTCGGTGGCCAAACCATCTTGGACTTCCTGATAGTGCTCCTTATCGGCATAATTGTCGGTACGTACAGCTCAATTTGGATTGCCAGCCCAGTCCTCCTAGTGTGGGAGAACGGTGATATTCGCAAGCTTTTCAGGCGGTAGCCACTGCCATTCCCTTCGAGAAGGCGCTAGGGCAGAACATTCTGACATATACCATATGGCAGTCAACTGTGCTGCCTACCATATGTTGTTACCGTCTTAATATACATGCCTCATAAGCTGTAAAGACGGATGCGGTCAGGTCTTATGGCAATCACACCAACATGAGTACTATAGCTTGCGAATAACCCATACCATTGTCTATTCGCAAGTTTGTCTCTGGCCTTCGGCGATCTTGCACCACTCTGCTGTCTCACTAAAAGCCTGAGTAGACCGAGGAGTTAAGGATAATCGCCTCACGCAGTTTGGTATCGGCCTAAATGGAAACATGGCCACTAGAGACTATGGATTACCATTGTGTATCTGATATGAAATCCCGTATCAAGAAACTTGCCAGTGTAGATGAGATACATCCCATCTGGTTCGCCTTAGAATCCAATTTATCCAAGAAATTCCTCATTCAGGCTTATTAACCATATGGATGTGTCATAATTTTATGGCATTAACCTATACAGTCATATTTATCAAGGCTTACACCTTGACCCATTAGAATATCAATTCAAACGTACTATAATTAATCTCTACCAAAGAATGAGATACTTTGAGGAGGAATCATGAAGATAGGAGCCCACGTTTCCACCGCAGGTGGATTGGACAAGGCAATTGATAGAGCCGTAGAAATAGGCGCCGAGACAATTCAGATATTCGTTTCTTCGCCAAGGGGTTGGGCATTCAAGCCAATCCCAACATCCATGATTTCCACCTTTAAAGAAAAGGCCGCCAGCACAGGCATCGGACCTGTATTCTTCCATTGCATATATCTTGTCAGCCTTGGTTCGCCTACTGAGGAGAACTTAGCAAAGTCAGTACAAGCCCTCACAGATTATATGCAAGCAGCGAAACAACTCGGTGCAGCCGGAGTTATCTTCCACAGCGGCAGTCACCGCGGAGTTGGATTCGATGGGGTATTCGACCAAGCGGTAAGAGCAATGGATCAGGTTTTGAAGGCCTCACCGGATAACGTTTGGCTCACAATCGAGAATAGCGCTGGCATGGGAGACGGCATTGGTTCCAAATTTGAGGAGATAGGTCAGATACTGAAGGCCTTGGCCAGTCCAAACGTAAAGGTGTGCTTGGATACTCAACATCTATTCGCTTCCGGGTACGATGTGACTCACAAGGAAGGATTGGACCGGGTCATGGAGGAATTCGACAGAGAAATTGGCCTTCATAACCTAGTGGCAGTGCATGCCAATGACAGCAAGACCCCGTTTGGTTCGGCTGTGGACAGGCACGAGAACATCGGTAAGGGACACATTGGGCTGGACGGCTTTCGTATAATCATGGAACATCCAGCATTCAAAGACATTCCATTCCTACTAGAGGTCCCTGGTATAGATGGCAACGGACCGGACAAAGCCAACATTGACGTGCTGAAAGGGCTAAGATCAGAGCTAGGGTTGTAAAGACATTATTGAAATGCGTAGTGCAAGTTGAAAAAAGAGGAGTTTGAGGCACTGGTGTTCGACACCATCGGGGGGCTGCCACAGGAGCTGCTTGCCCAGTTGGACAACGTATCCATTGTGGTGCAGCAGTGGCCAAGTCGTGGTCAGATGGAAGAGATGGAATTGGAGCACCGGAGCGAACTGCTGGGTTTGTACGAAGGAATACCACTGACTGACAGAGAGAATTACAACCTAGTGCTGCCTGACAAGATCACCATATTCCAGGGGCCGATTGAGACGATTCACCAGAGTAAATGGGAAATTACAAGGGAGATCAGGGTTACGGTTGCTCACGAAATAGCTCACCACTTTGGTATAGATGATAAGCGATTGGAAGATATGGGGCTGGACTAGCCAGGGTAGGCAATGCCCTACACCAACAACAACCTGCACTAGAACTGATTTGGTGAGCGGGAACTTTTTGTTTTTATAATTTTTACGAAAGACAGCGCTTTGCGGTTATGCGCTCTTCGGCCAGACGGTCTGCAGCCCTAGCGGTGGTTATTCCCTCATTCTTAGCCAGATAAATGACACTCTCGATTGTATCGTAGATACGGGCGACTTTTTCTGTAGCTGCTTTTTCGTCGTAGGGCTGGCCCATTTCAAGCGAGATATTTATGATGCCGCCGGCGTTGAGGATATAGTCGGGTGCATACAAGATGCCTTGATCTTGCAGCGTCGAAGCGTGATGGTCATCGAGAAGTTGGTTGTTGGCACTACCGGCCACAACCTTGCACTTGAGCCTTGGTATAGTGTCGTCGTTGAGGATTCCACCCAAGGCGCATGGAGCAAATATATCGCAGGCTACTTCGTATATAGCCGAGGGATCATCGATTACCTCCAAACCAAGCTCCCCGGCCCTGTCTAGTGCCGACTGGTTGATGTCGGTGACTATGAGTTTTGCGTCCTCTTGGATAAGGTGGCCGGCGAGGTATGATGCGACCTTGCCAAAGCCCTGTATGGCAATGGTGCGTCCCTTAAGTGACCCGTTACCCCATATCTCCTTGGCACAGGCCTTCATCCCCTGGTATATACCGTAGCCGGTCATCTCCGAGGGGTCGCCACTGCCTCCCAGATTCACTGGCAACCCGGTGACGTGATTTGTCTCTTGGGCGATCCACTCCATGTCTTGAGTTGTTGCACCAACATCCTCGGTGGTGATGTATCGCCCTCCGAGGGACTCTACAAAGCGCCCGAAGGCTCTCATCATGGCCTCGGTTTTATCCTGCGAGGACGCCATTATCAGGGCCTTTCCCCCTCCCATGTGCAATCCAGACGCCGCCGCCTTGTAAGTCATACCACGGGAGAGCCTGAGCACGTCCATAAGAGCATCATCCTCGGTCTTATGGGGCCAGATACGGACGCCACCAAGGGCAGGGCCAAGAGTGGTGTCATGTATGGAGATGAAGGCTCGTATCCCAACAGAATTGTCAGTGAAGACGGAAAGTTGCTCATGGCCGTGGGTTTCCATGTATTGGGTGATGTTCATTTTTCCGCCCCCAAAGGAGAGATGACTATTCTTTCACCGCTCACAGGATTTGTGAGCAATCTATTCCCACTCAATCGTTCCGGGTGGCTTAGAGGTTATATCGTAAACCACACGATTGACTTCAGAGACCTCGTTGACAATACGGTTGGAGATTTTCGCCAACACATCGTAAGGTAGACGTGCCCAGTCAGCGGTCATAGCGTCATCACTGGTCACGGCGCGTATTGCTACCATGTAACCGTAGGTACGTAAGTCGCCCATGACACCCACGGTACGGGTATCAGTAAGGACTGCGAAGCTCTGCCACAGATCGTTGTAGAGGTTGGCTGATTCGATCTCGTCCATAACTATCCGGTCGCAAGTCCTAAGTATCTCAAGTTTGTCCCATGTGACATCACCCATGATGCGAATAGCCAAACCTGGGCCTGGAAATGGCTGACGATATACCATCTCTTCCGGCAGGCCAAGAGCAATTCCGGCCACTCTGACCTCGTCCTTGAAGAGGTATCGAAGAGGCTCGACCAGAGAAAGTGTCATATCCGCAGGAAGACCACCAACATTGTGATGGGTCTTTATTGTGGCGGAGGTACCGCCATCTACAGACTGGCTCTCTATAACATCTGGGTACAGGGTGCCCTGAGCCAGAAAGTCCACCTTGCCTAGCTGTGCTGCCTGCTTTTCAAACACACGTATGAACTCTTCGCCTATGGAACGGCGCTTCTGCTCAGGGTCTACGACGGTGGCCAACCGAGCCAGAAAATCCTCGGTGGCATCAACATAGATCAAATTCATCTTGAGGTTGCGCTTAACGGTGTCTATTACTTGTTCGATCTCACCATGCCTGAGAAGGCCGTTGTTGACGAAGATGCAAGTAAGCTTATCACCGATGGCTCTGTGAATCAGGGCAGCGGTCACGGTTGAATCCACACCACCAGAAAGCGCACAGATAACCTTACCATCGCCTACCTGCTCCCGTATGCGGGATACACTCTCTTCTACAAAGCTATTTGGTGTCCACGTCCCTTGGAACTGACAAATGCGATAGAGAAAATTCTCGATTATCTTCTTGCCATCAGGCGTGTGAACCACTTCAGGGTGGAACTGTAGACCAATGACACCTCTATCGTTGCCCATCACAGCAACAGGTGAGTTGTTGGTATGGGCAAAAGGACGGAATCCAGGTGGCATTTCTTGCACATGGTCTCCATGGCTCATCCACACAGTCATAGAGGATGGCAGGTCAGCAAAGATGGCGCTTGTTTCTTCATCCTGATGTAGTACAGCGTGTCCGTACTCATGCCTGCTCCCAGGTACAACCTTGCCACCCAACTGATGTGCCATGACCTGCAACCCATAGCAGATTCCCAATATTGGAAGCCCACTTTCATATAACCACGCGGGAGCCATAGGAGCATTTGGTTCGTAGACGCTAGCGGGACCACCAGACAGAATTACACCACGCGGGTTGAGGCCAGCTACCTGTTCCCAAGAGACACTGGGGGGCACGATCTCACAGTACACACTGCATTCTCTAACTCTTCGTGCTATGAGGTGGCTGTACTGTGAACCAAAGTCTATCACTACCACCGCCTCAGCCTTGCCTACGTCCTGTTTTGGTGTGTCTGAGTTCAGGGCATATGCTCCATTGGCGATTTCCATACAGTAGAAACCTCCACATCTTGACTGGTAAATAAGTAAATAATCTGTAGATTGTGGGATCCTCACCCAGAGCCTGAACCCACGAAACCATCGCTTCAGATTAGCATCTGTGCTATACTCCGTCAAGGAAAATCATGCGTAGCCCTCAAGGAATTCATACCGCTAACGACCAGATGGAAAAAGCGATATCCATTCTTCTGCAGGGAGGGATTGTAGCCTTTCCAACCGACACATTATACGCTCTTGGGGCCCATGCCTTCATTGATATCGCCGTGAAAAAGGTATATGAGGTGAAGGGCAGACCAGTTGATATGGCTCTCCCTCTGCTTCTGGCAAACACTTTTGACATGGAAAAGGTGGCCGTAAATATTTCACAGACTGCTTGGGATATAGCCGAACGATTCTGGCCTGGTGCCATAACCATGATCCTTCATAAGGGGCCTTCTGTGTCGTCGGTTGTGACGGCCGGTAAGGAAACTGTTGCGGTTCGCGTGCCCAGTCATCCTATGGCACTGAAGCTGATAGAAGCAACAGGCACTCCGTTGACTGGCACTAGCGCCAACAGCTTCGGAGGAAGCAACCCAATTACAGCAGCAGAGGTACGCCACCAACTTGGAGAAAGAGTAGATCTGATACTAGATAACGGCACATGCCAATTGCAGGAAGCCTCTACCATCATAGACATGACTTCAGGCACCCCTAGGATTGTGCGTGACGGGGCAATTTCCGCCTCTCTGCTTGCACAAGTCTGCCCCGGAATCGAAAAATCAGTCGGATCTCGTTCCGCATAAAAATCATGAAACAACCCTCAGCATTCAACCGACATAGCGACGAAATAGAGACAGAGCTCAAGTCACTAATCATGGAACAGAGCCTGCCCCTGTATCGGATGATGGCCTATCACATGGGATGGATGGACGACCAAGGAGAGCAGGTTCGCATGAATGTCGGCGAACGCATACACTCCACGCTCTGCGTTCTGACCTGTGCAGCCCTTGGCGGTGAAATCTCAAAAGCCATGCCAGCCGCCGCATCACTTGAACTGGTTCACAACTTCTCACAGATCCATAACGATATTCAAGAAGGCACACCAGAACGATATCATAGACCAACGGTGTGGTGGGTGTGGGGACCAGCACAGGGCATAAACGCGGGGGACGGGATGCATGCGCTGGCCCGTCTCAGCCTGTTACGACAGGCTGAGAATGGAATCCCGGCAGAACTTGCGCTGAGAGCTATGGCAACTTTGGATACCGCCTGCCTACACCTCTGCGAAGGTCAGTACCTTGACCTAACATACCAAGAACGAGTGGACATATCACAAGCTGCCTACTTTCAGATGGTAGAAGGAAAGACAGCGGCTCTCATAAGTTGTGCCACTGAGCTAGGAGCGCTGATGGCCTCCGCGAACGAAAAATCCATAAAAGCCATGACCCTCTTTGGACAGAAACTTGGCATAGCCTTCCAGATCCGCAACGATATCCTTGACCTGTGGCGGCCTCAAAATACGGATACACCGCCGGCAGGTGTCCTACTCAACAAGAGAAAGTCGCTGCCAATTGTGTACGCACTTCAGACAGCCAGCGGAGCCGAGAAGCGTGCACTAGGAGACGTTTACTTCAAGCGTGTGATGGAACCAGAAGATATAGAAAAAGTAATTGAAGTTTTGGATAGGCTAGGGGCGAGGGAATTTTCCCAAGAAACAGCCGATGCTCTATGCCAGGAAGCAATACAGGTCATAGGCGAAGCAGGCCCGTCTTCCGATGGAATGGATGAACTCAGCAACGTAGCACGTTTTCTGGTAACCAGAGACCTTTAACATTCTGTGAGGCTTTATGAAGAAGCAGACCGTACGAGACATAGATATTAATGGCAAACGGGTACTAGTGAGGGTGGACTTCAACGTCTCGCTTGATAAAGGCATAATCAGCGACGATGGTCGCCTCCGAGCGGTTCTCCCAACGATACAATATTTACAAGAAAACGAAGCATCAATAATCCTCTGTTCGCACTTGGGTAGGCCGGGAGGCAAGGTGGTAGAGGACCTGAAACTGGCTCCAATCGGTCTACTCCTCTCTGAGCTTTTACAGCAAGATGTAACCTGCCTGGACGAGTGCATAGGCCCTAGAGTGGAAGCCGCTGTCAGGAATATGAAGCCGAGAGAAATAATTCTGCTTGAGAACCTGCGCTTCCACCCTGAGGAGGAACAGAATGATCCAAATTTCGCCAAAGCCCTTGCATACATCGCGGACGTATTTGTAGACGACGGGTTCGCGGTTGCACACCGCGCACACGCCTCCACGGAAGGAATCACCCACTATCTGCCGTCGGTGGCTGGTTTCCTTATGGAGAGGGAGATGGAAATCCTGGGTTCTGTGCTACAGTCCCCCCAGCCACCCCTCGTGGTAGCCCTTGGAGGCGCCAAGATAAGCGATAAGATAGGAATCATTGAAAACTTCCTGCACAAAGTGGATACGCTTCTAATTGGCGGCGGAATGGCCGCCACATTCCTCAAGGCTCAGGGGTTGTCCGTTGGCAACTCTTTGGTAGAAGACAATCGATTAGATATAACACGGAATATAATGGAACGCGCCCAAAGAAACGGCACGTCTCTGCTTATACCGCTGGATGTGGTAGTTGCCGACTCATTCGGCGCGGAGGCCAACAGTAGGACCGTTGACGTGGAAGACGTGCCAGATGGATGGTACATTATGGATATAGGGCACCGTACGCTTGATGTCTTCAGGGCCGCCATAGCCAAAGGTAAGACAATCCTCTGGAACGGACCGATGGGAGTCTTTGAGTTCCCAGCCTTCAGCAGAGGAACACGAGAGCTTATGGCAACCATTGGAAGCTTGGACGGAGTCACAACAATCCTGGGCGGAGGCTCCACGGCTGAGATGGTTGATGCACTTGGCCTTGCAGACAGGATAACCCACCTCTCGACAGGTGGCGGAGCATCCCTGGAGTTTTTGGAGGGTAAGACACTGCCGGGCATTGCCGCGTTACTGGACAAGGAGGCATAAAACCGATGATAGATTTCCCTCACATTGCAGATATATGTCAACCAACCGCTTCCAAGGTTATAATGCTGGTCGCCGACGGCCTTGGTGGCGCACCACATCCCGAGACTGGCAAGTCTGAGCTTGAGGTAGCCAAAACTCCCAACTTAGACAAGCTGGCATCACGCAGCGCCTGTGGACTAACCACACCGGTACTTCCAGGCATTACGCCAGGTAGCGGACCAGGGCATTTATCTCTATTCGGATATGACCCTGTGAAATACATCATTGGGCGCGGCGTGTTGGAGGCCCTTGGCATAGACATTGAGCTGAGTGACGGAGATGTTGCAGCGCGGGGAAATTTCTGCACAGTGGACAGCGAGGGCAAGCTCGTGGACCGCAGGGCAGGGCGTATAAGCTCCCTAGAAAGCATCCCCCTGTGTGAACAACTTAACCAAATAGATGTTCCTGGTATTGATATGAGTATTTTCCCAGTGCAGGACTACCGCTTTGTTGCACTGTTCCGCGGTCAGGGCTTAACCGAAAGCGTGACAGAAACTGACCCACAAATACTAGGTGTCCCACCAAGGCATGTAGAAGCACTTAACCCGGCGGCTGAAAAGACCGCCGCAGCGGCCAATGCCCTGATAGAAAGGGCCATGGAAATGCTCGGGAAACGTGAGAAGGCTAACATGGTGATGCTGCGAGGATTCTCGCAACTGCCGAAACTACCAAGTTTCGGCGAGTCGTACAGGCTCAATCCGGCCGCCATCGCCGCATACCCAATGTACCGTGGTCTGGCCAAGGTTGCAGGTATGAAGGTAATACCAACCGGCCATAATTTCCAAGCTGAGGTTGATACCCTACGGCAAAACTTCCAGGAGCACGATTTCTTCTACCTTCACTACAAACCCGCAGATGCAGCGGGTGAGGACGGTGATTTCGATGCGAAAGTGCAGGCACTGGAAGCGCTGGATAAGTTCATTCCCAGTATCCTTGACTTAAACCCAGATACGCTGGTTGTAGCAGGAGACCACGCCACTCCATCCATACTTGCAGGACACGGCTGGCAGCCAGTGCCACTGCTCATACACTCCAAGCTAACGCTTGGGGAGGGAGTGGAGGCATTCCACGAGAGGGCGTGCGCCAACGGATCGATTGGAAGAATACCAGCCACACAAATTATGTTCCTGGCGCTTGCCCACGCCGGCAAGCTAATCAAGTTCGGGCCTTAAATTGAACCGCTTAAAAGAACACATCCTGCAAATTTCGAACTAAGAATATCAGACGCGGATAAATTCGCGTCTGATATTCCCACTTCTAGTGTTCTTTGTGAGAAATGGACAATCCTTTCATAAAGAATAAATCGCCAGTAGTAAAATACATGCCAGTAACATTTGAAGTATATAGATTGCAGGAGGTCTGATATGCCAACACCCATCGTAGCTGGAAACTGGAAGATGAACACCACCCTAACAGAGGCCATAGCACTGGCTTCTGAAATGCGCGATGAGCTGGATACAATCGGCGGAATTGAGAAAGTGCTGTGCCCGCCATTCATCTCCCTTAAGGCAGTGAAGGATGCGGTGGAAGGCACCTCCATAAGAATGGGGGCTCAGAACATGCACCATGAGGATAAAGGGGCATATACAGGAGAGGTATCTCCAGGGATGCTATCAGAATTGTGCCAATATGTAATCCTAGGTCACTCGGAACGACGGCAGTACTCCTGGGAAACTGACGAAGTGATAAACCGTAAGGTAAGGGCCGCCTTGGCCGCAGGGTTGAGACCAATCCTGTGCGTGGGAGAGGGACTTGAGGAGAGAGAAGAGGGGCTCGCGAAGTCGGTGGTGACGGCGCAATTGCGTGGAGCATTAAACCACATATCGTCCAGCGATACGCTGGCAATAGCCTACGAGCCGATATGGGCCATAGGAACTGGGATGGCAGCGACCGGAAAAGCAGCGGAGGAAATTATGAGCGCGATACGTAGCACTCTTATAGATCTATACGGCAGTGCCGCTGCAATGGAAGTGCCACTTCTGTACGGTGGCAGCGTTACGCCAGACAACGTAGCCGAGTACGCTAGTCAGCCGAACGTCAACGGCGCACTTGTAGGTGGAGCCAGCCTAGATGCAAAACGTTTCGCTGGCATAGCACGTGGGATGGCAACCGGGTAGGCTTTCTCTCATGAATATTCTTCATATATTTCTCTCTACTATGAGTAGCCTAGCAAGCAACATTAACGGCAGTGGCAACACTCCATGTATCCACTGATAGCCATTGTTGGGCCGACTGCGGTTGGCAAGAGCATGCTGGCACTAGAACTTGCACAACATTTTAACGGCGAAATCGTCAATGGTGATAGTCGACAAATATACCGTGGAATGGACATCGGCACAGCAAAGCCTTCTAGAAAAGAACGCTCAATTGTTCCGAATCACCTGCTCGACATAATAGAACCCAATGAGCCATACAGCCTAGCACTGTACTTGGAACAGGCCAGGCAAACCGTCCAAGACATACAGGAGCGTGGCAAATTGCCAGTTTTGGTCGGTGGTACTGGACAATACGTCTGTGGTCTTCTGGAAGGGTTTCACGCACCCCAGGTAGCACCCAACCAATCGCTTAGGGCGAATCTGGAAGCACAGGCAGCAGATGAAGGACATCATGCACTGTGGCAAAGTCTTGATGACGTGGACCCTGTTGCAGCATCCCGCATAGATTCTCGAAACATACGTAGAGTAGTACGCGCTCTTGAGGTATACCGCGAGACTGGCATACCTTTCTCACAGGCACAAAGACGAGAGGAACCACCGTACCGCAGCATGGTCATTGGACTGACGATGGATAGGCCCAATTTGTACGAACACATCGACCAGCGAGTAGAGGCTATGGTGAGGGATGGATGGCCTCAGGAATTATACCACCTTCTGGCAAAGGGATACGACATGGAGCTGCCATCCATGTCCAGCCTTGGATATCGTGAGATGGCAGCGTACGTGAGAGGTGAACTACCCCTAGATGAAGCTGTGTACCGAATCAAGACGAGCACCCATCGGTTTGCAAGGCATCAGTACGCCTGGTTCCGCCTTGGAGACACTCGAATAAACTGGCTAGACGCAGATTCAGCTGAGACGGCAACACGCGCGCACGATTTAGCAGCAGGGTTTGTCGGGGAAACCAAACAAGCGTAGTTGCGACATGGGAAGCGCTCTGTATTACACCGACATTACCACAAGCCAATGAACCATCCCAATGCATCCTCGCCAAATGGACTTTCTCACTCTAAGAACATCCGTGTAAGTTACCAGTCTTCCGCCAAAGTACCAGGGCTAAACGAGTATTTGGCCTTTGCAATAGGCTCAGGGCGAGCGGAGCATGGCAGCCTATGGTAGAATCCAGGTGATTTAGGAGATAGTTCTATGCTGAAATTACTTGCAGGTCTGACAATAGGGATATACTTGGGATTAAACTCCCCCAAATATATCAAACAATGCCGAGAAATGTGCGATTGCTACATTAAAGCTGTTCACGATGAAGCGCACAAAAAAGAAACAGCGTGAAATTTACAAAGATGCATGGAGCTGGCAACGATTACGTGCTCCTAGATGCCCGCAACATGGAGGTCGACTGGTCTGCTCTGGCCAAGTCCATATGTGACCGCCACAGGGGAGTTGGAGCCGACGGCCTTCTGCTTGTCATGCCATCTGACATGGCTGACGTGCGTATGTGCATGTACAATCCGGACGGCTCTGAGTCAGAGATGTGCGGCAATGGCATCCGCTGTCTTGGCAAGTACGTTCTAGAACTTGGCATAGTTGCCCGTGATAAGAACATTCTAACCGTGGAGACCATGGCCGGCATTCGTGTGCTGGAACCGACGTGGCACGACTCAGAAGTCGACCGTATCCGTGTAGCCATGGGTGAGCCTGAACTGCGTTTAGAAAGAGTCCCTGTAGCTCTCTCAAATCTCTCCAAAGACATGGCAGACGAGCCAATGCTCGACTTCCCACTCGAAGTGGACGGGAAGTCGCTTGAGCTAACCTTCGTCTCAATGGGGAATCCTCACGCAGTCGCATTCATAAAATCTCCCGTGCACAAGTTTCCGCTTCACAGCGTTGGGCCGAATGTGGAACGACACGGGATGTTCCCAAACAAGGTTAACTTCTCAATAGTAAATGTGATAGATGACCACGGAATAGTTGCACGCGTATGGGAACGTGGAGCAGGGGAGACATTGGCATGCGGCACAGGAGCCTGCGCCATCGCCGTGGCAAGCCGCCTACACGGGTACACTGGCGATGAAGTTGACATAACACTCCCTGGGGGAGTTCTCACAATCTCCTGGGACGGTGTAGGCCAAGTATATCTGGAGGGGCCTGTTGTAGAGGTCTTCAAGGGCGAATGGAACAGCTAAAGTCGAACCTAAGATGAGGCATAAATGAAAGTCTCAATTCCGCACATGACAACCAAGGACAAGGCATTGGAGAAGTTAACTGTACACAGTTCCAAACTTATGGCTAGGTTCGGTGCTGAGATATCCGGACTTCAACAAGAGTGGCACGATAATGAGATGACTTTTTCCTTTACGGCGCGAGGATTTTCAATAACAGGTGAGCTAAGCGTAGGGGATGAACAGGTTGATTTGGAGATAAACCTACCGATGCTGGCAAGGCTGATGGAAGAACAGATACGAGATAAAGCGACGGAGTCAATACAGGAAATTTTTAAACTAGGGATTGATGGTAAGGAGCAGAATACATGAAGTTCGCCAACCGTATAGAACAGCTTCCACCGTACCTTTTTGTGGAAATCAGCCGCAAAATAGCCCAAAAAAAAGCGGAAGGTGCAGACGTGGTCTCTTTCGCCATAGGTGACCCTGACATACCGACTCCTCCACATATACTGAACCGCCTACATGAGGCGAGCCAAGACCCTCAAAATCATCGCTATCCGGAATCTGAGGGGCTACCTGAGCTACGTAAGACTATTGCTGAATGGTACGAAGGGCGCTTTGGAGTAACCCTTGATCCAAATAAGGAAGTGCTGCCTCTAATAGGCGCCAAGGAAGGCATTGGGCATGCATCTCTATGCTTCATTGACCCCGGAGACGTGGCCCTTATCCCGGATCCAGGATATCCCGTCTACTCCATCGGAACCATGTTCGCAGGCGGCGAGTGCCACTGGATGCCATTGGCAGAAGGGAATGAGTGGCTCCCAGACCTGAAGGCCATACCTACGGGGATTGCAGATAAGGCCAAAGCCATGTGGATCAACTATCCAAACAATCCCACAGGAGCCATTGCAGGAGGTGAGTTTTTCGAAGAGGTAGTAGCCTTCGCCAAACAGCACGAGATTCCAGTGCTCCACGACGCCCCATACACGGAAGTAGCCTACGACGGCTACAAGCCGATGAGCTTCCTTGAAATTCCAGGAGCCAAAGACGTCGGAATAGAGTTCCACTCCCTGTCCAAAAGCTACAACATGACTGGCTGGCGAATAGGCATGGCTGTCGGCAACGCCGATATGATCAACGCACTTATGCGAGTGAAGTCCAACTTAGACTCAGGCATACCACAGGCAATTCAGCACGCAGCAATAGATGCCCTACGCGGCCCGCAGGACTGTATCGAGGAACACAACAAGATATACCAGAGGCGCAGAGATAAAGTGGTGGCGACCCTGAGACAGATAGGGATGGATGTGGCCGTACCAAAAGCCAGCCTCTACGTCTGGGCCAAGCTACCAGCTGGATGGACATCGGCAGCGTTCTCTTCACTTCTAATAGAGGAAAAAGACATTGTGGTTACCCCAGGCTCCGGTTACGGTAGCTATGGCGAAGGGTACATCCGTCTGTCTCTGACCATCGCAGATGCTCAGCTTGATAAGGGCCTTGAGCGCCTGACATCCTGGCAGATACCAGACCCACCATCCATCTAGACGTTCCCAGCTAAGAAACCTCAAGTCAGGGGTATACAGGGAGGTACAAGCTACGCCCAAGACAATAGTATCCACCAAGACTCACCCGGAAAAGGCCATCCTTGTGGGAGTCGAAATCAAAGGTGCCAGTCATCTATGGACGGTGGAGGACTCACTGGAAGAGTTGAGTCTACTAGTCAGCTCCGCTGGCGCCCAAGTTGTAAGCACTCTCAACCAACGTCTGGACAGACAGACTCACACCTATGTGGGCAAGGGTAAGATAGCCGAGATCAAAGCCTTGATAGATGACTCTGAAGCAAATGTGGTGATATTCGACGACGAACTCACTCCGACCCAGCAAAGGAACCTTGAAGAAGCCCTAGGCGTAAAGATCATAGACCGCACCGCTCTTATCTTGGACGTGTTTGCAAGACGTGCCCAGACACACGAAGGACGACTACAGGTGGAACTCGCCCAGCACGAGTATCTACTACCGCGACTCGTAGGCCAATGGTCCCACCTTGAACGCCTTGGAGGCGGCATAGGCACCAGAGGTCCAGGAGAGACTCAGCTTGAAACCGACCGCCGTATCATACGCAACAAGATACAAAAGCTGAAACAGTCACTGGAACAAGTCAGAAAACACCGATCACTGTACAGACATCACCGTCAACGGCAAGGTGTCCCTGTAGTATCACTGGTGGGATATACCAATGCTGGAAAGAGCACCCTTCTCAATGCTCTCAGTAATGCGGGAGTGGTAGCTGAAAACAAACTGTTCTCTACTCTGGACCCCATCACTAGGAAGATATCTAACCCAGGTAGCAGGTCATTCCTACTCACAGATACCGTCGGCTTCATCCAGAAACTGCCACCAACGCTTGTGGCAGCCTTCAGAGCCACATTAGAGGAGATTGAGAGTGCCGATGCAGTCATCCACGTTATCGATATAACACACCAGAACGCGGCAGAGCAGGTACAGGTTGTTGACGATCTCTTGGCTGAACTAAATCTGAAAGACAAACCTCGTATTCTAGCACTGAACAAGATAGACCTCCTCGTGGATCATCAACAGGATGAAGAGTACTCACAAAGTCTCAAGGCTACGCTAAACCAAAATGAGGACAGCATTGTGACCGTATCGGCAGCCAAGGGATGGGGCCTAAACAACCTTCTGAAAAGCATCACGACATTACTTGATACAGAGAAAGGCCAGTTACAAGATGCTCCAGGCTTTTGGGTCGATGGTTCTCTATCAAATAATTTCAATAACTAATGGCAAAAGAGATCACATGACGTTAGAAACAGATTGCCTACCAGCAAAGCCGAATAGCTTGCAATGTCACACTGGAAGAGCGGAACAAAGAAATGGATTACATAGCCGTGTCATAGGGATAGGGAAAAGGTGATATATGTTCGCCCTATATATGTTATGTCAAGTAGAATGCACTTAAAACCTCTCTCACGTACGGAATGAGGCTAGCAATGAAATACGGGCTGTAGGCCTTCGACTTGATGTTAGGATCGGCTGCATGTAAAACTAAGCCCAGAAATCCACATCCACATCCAATTGGTGCTATCTAATCATAACAACCAGCAATTCCGGATCATTTGAGCAAGAGGATAGATAAGCGTGACGAGCAAGACATCAGACAACTCTGATACAATCAATCCCACGGATGGATGAGCCGATGAGCACACTCAGCCCGACACATGAAACATATATCTGCAGATACCGGACCAGTGCCAGTATCTGCAGCGGTGCCAAAAAGCCATCCTTGAGAAATGTTGAGCCGATACACTATGTGGCCGAGTTAACAGCACGATTAAGAAAACTGCCGAGCAACACCATCTCTAACCACACCGTGTACTGTAGAGACCTCCGTAAACACTTCAACTAGGAATTCCGCAACCGCGCTTTCAGCAATGCGCCCAGTTTTCATGGCCAAGTCTGTCTCAAGTAGCCCACGATGCAATGATTCAAGGGCGGTCACTGAGTAACGTCTGCCCTGCTCTCTCACCTTGTTGAGCACCCATCCGGAGGATAGTCCAATGTTGGCGCCTATCTTACTCTGCGGAACCTTCCTAAATTCCATGTCCTTGAGGAGAAGGAGAAGTCGCACCTGACGCGCTACCATAATCACTATGTAGGTACCGTTTGCCCCGCACTCCATAAGATGATCTATAATCCGCAAGGCTTCTGAATATCTCTTTTCTAATATGGCGTCAACGGCATTAAAAACGCTCATCTCTTTAACAAATGGCACCAAGAGCCGAACGTCTTCCACCCCCACAGTGCGATTCAAGCAATAAAGAGATAGTTTTTCTATCTCACTATTTAGAGTCCATAGATTGCCTCCAACCAATGCCGACAACAGACGCACTCCGTCCCTGGATATAGTGCATTGCATTGACGCTGCTCTCTCCTGAATCCAGTCGTTCAACCCATCACCACTAAGAGCTACGAACTCCCTTGCCCATCCCAGCGGTGACAATTGTTTCAACAGAGCGTTGTCCTTTCTAACCGTCCTATCAATCAGCACCAGGTCTGTGGATGGAGGCATAGAAGGAATGTAGCCTGCAATTGACAGCCACGATGAGGAACCATCTTCTGACCCTTTTACCTTCTTAGACGAGCGTCCCTCTGTCGAAGACAATAGGCCATCCACAATAACCATACGTCTTTCTGCTAGAAACGGCACTGTGTTACACATCGCCTGGAGATGTTGGGGCGAATAGGCAGAAACGTGCCCCCTTGTAACATTGGCATCAATCACATCATGATGCCCAACCTGGGATTTAAGATTCTCCAAGGCCTCATGCATGGAGAAATCGTCTGAACCATAGAAAATATAAAGCATATATAATTCCCAAATGTACACTACACGAGTATAATACGTACGGATTATACACTAAGGAGGGGTATGCTCTCACCAAGGACACATCCAAAATGAGATCGGCAATCCTATATCGGCTTGCTATCCCACTTTTATTGACCCTTGTGTCAGGTTCTATATTCTTTCGGTCTATGATTTTGGTTGTGCTGGCAGTAATTTTCTCATCTCTATTACTATCGCGTCTATCAAGAAACGTAACAACTAAAACAGGGAAAACAACCAATAACGACAAGGATGTCATCGACGGCAACTACAAGATAATGGATGACAATGAATAACCACCTAGCAGTGAACGCTACTTCCATGTACTTTATATGGCAAATTCCCAAATGCAGGGAACAATAAAAATGCAGGGAACAATAAAAACGCAAGCAACAATAAAACAATATGCGATTCTCGAACAAATTGGTAGCAGCGGTTTAGCCACTGTGTACATGGCTCAGGACAACCTTCAAGACCGCTTCGTAGCCTTGAAGGTTCTGCGTCCCTATATTAGCGCAGATGAATCCCTACTAGAAAAGTTCTCCCAGGAAATGGAACTGGTAGTCAAATTGAGCCACCCAAACATTCTGCCTGTCTACGAAAAAGAGAATGTGGGAGATATACACTGGATCGCGATGCAATATACATCGTGGGCTACCCTGAGCCAATGGCTACAGCAGCCCATTCCAGCGTCCCAAGCGATGATGATCCTTCGTCAGGTGACAGCGGCTATTGAAGCCGCTCAGCTTGAAGGCGTACGCCACGGAAACATAAAGCCTAGCAATATTTTCCTAGATCCTGAATCGGGACAGGTAATGCTAAGTGATTTCGGCATGATCCTGCTGGGCAATGGTGCTCCAACAGGCATGAGAACGTCTCTAAAGACACCAATGCCTACTTACACCGCACCAGAACAAGGCCGAGATTCCGCACCTAATGCCATTTCCGACATATACTCCCTTGGAGTACTTGCCTACGAAATGATGACAGGAACGGTCCCATTCAACGCCTTGGATCGCTCCTCTGTGCAAGCAAGGCAGTTGACTTCCCCCATACCTATACCAAGTCAGGTAAATCAGAATATCCCACAGCAACTAGATGCCATTATCCTCAAGGCACTGGCTACCCACCCTGAGCAGCGCTACCAGACCGCCGGAGAATTCATTACAGCACTGGTAGCAGCATCTCCCATGCCTGAAGCAGATATAACGTCCTTTAAAATTGCAGATGAGATAGCATACCAAACTGTGTTTCCCGGCATTGGCTCAATACCACTGTCAGAAAACAGGCCGATGGTTATTTGCTCTATCTGCGGACACAACAATTATATAGGTGCAACCTGGTGCACCGAATGTTGGGGAATACTAACCCGCATGGCAGCAGTTGGAGACAAGCCACTACTCTCTAAGGAAGAGAGAGAATTGCGAAGGAAGAAGTCATCCAGAATACGGCGCAGCATACTGGGTTCTGGTGTAGCCGCGATAGGAGTGGTTCTTGCAATCCAATTCTTAAATATCACTCTTCCTCTACCCACGCCATCCTCCACAATCAGCTCTGAGTCAGGCCTCGGGGAATGGGCCATGATACACAGGAGCTTTGAGGGCTCAGGAGTTGTTCCGGGAGAGAGCGCTGACATTAACGGCAGGCTAAAGTGGACGTTTGAGACCTCTGCCCAGATAGTTTCCACTCCTGCTGTAAAGGGAAACAGAGTATATCTCAGCACACAGGACAACCGTGTAGTGGCCATAGATGCGACTACAGGAGACCTTATCTGGGAACATAAGACCGTAGCAGCAATGGATTCGTCACCTGCTGTGGCAGGTGACATGATCTTCTTTGGCGTCAGAAACACGAAAGTAATCGCTCTTGACGCCCGTACCGGAGATACGGTATGGGAATTTGCCACTGAGACAAATCCAACAATAGGCTCGCCAATAGTGAAGGATGGAGTGGTATACATAGGTTCAGGCGACGGCCGTATCTATGCACTGGACGCGCTGACAGGAACCGAGAGATGGTCACATCTCACACTTGACTGGATTACCAACACGCCTGCACTATCAGGCAATATTCTGGCAGTATCTTCGCTTGACGGATGGGTAACCACCTACGATACAAATACAGGCAAAAAACGGTTCTCGTTCCGCGGTTTGAATCGCCCTGTTATGGGATCTCCCATAATCATGGATGAATTTATATATATCACCTATCGAAACGGCTTCGTCACCTCTGTGAACCTGAAGGAAACGGAAGTGCTTTTCGAAAGCAGGTGGTACAGACTCGGGCTTCAATTATGGCTCTGGGGCATGGCCGATCACCCAGGGCTTCCCAAGGGAGTAAACTGGGTAAAACATGTGGGCGGCTCAGTTAATCTAACCCCAGCAGTTGATGAAAACAAGATTTACGTCCCCGTCGAAGGCGGGCTGCTCCGAGCCCTAGACAGTATCACAGGAAAATATCTATGGACTTTCGACTCTGGAACGGATAATTTATCCACTCCAACACTTGTGGAAAACATCCTTCTAGTAGGTGATAGTAAAGGTGCGATTCGAGCCGTGGACAGGGACAGCGGTGAGGAACAGTGGTCGTTGCAAATCGCCGAAGGCCTTACATCCAGGCCTGTACTGGCCGGCGACACCCTGTATATTGCCTCTCGGGACGGTACGCTCTACGCAGTAGAGTGATTTTTACAATTTACAAAAGACATATCTGCAAGAATATATTTTAATAACAATATGAAGAATACAAAAAAATGGAAATAGGAATTGTCGGCCTTCAAAAATCAGGCAAAACTACAGTTTTCAACGCCCTTAGCAAGGGATATGCAGACATCAACCCATCGTCCGCATCAGCGACCAAGCCGAATCTTGGGATAGCAAAAGTCCAAGACTCACGGCTGAGACCGCTGGAGGACATGTTCCACCCAAAGAAAACTGTGCCAGCAGAAGTCAAATACATAGACTTCCCAAAGGCACCAGAGGGACTTACAAAGGCACAGGGTATAGCAGGAGATTTCCTCAACCTGCTCCAGAAAACGGATGCACTTCTACACGTTGTCAGAGCCTTCCAGGAACCATCTGTACCTCATGTTGATGGAAGTGTCGAACCACACCGGGATCTAGATGCCATGAACCTTGAACTGGCGTTCGCAGACTTGGCTATTCTGGAGCGAAGGGTTGAGAGGCTTGAGAGTGAGTTGAAGAACGTCAAAGCTACAGAAAGGGAAGGCAAGCTACGAGAGCACGCTGCCCTGGACAGGATCAAGGGTGAGATGGAAAATGAGGTTCCAATACGCGAGCAGCAACTTTCCGACGAGGAATCCAAGCTTCTGGCGAATTTTCAGTTCCTGACAGCAAAGCCAATGCTCATTGTCTGGAACATTGGGGAAGATGACGTGGCACAGGCGGCTGAATTGGAAGAGAATCTGAAACAACAGTACTCCAAGCAGGGAGTGGAGATCGTCGTCCTGTGCGGGAAGCTAGAAATGGACTTAGCCAAAATGGATGACGAGGAATCAGAGGAGTTTCGCAAGGACATGGGACTGCAGAAGCCAGGACTTCAACGTGCCATCAGTTCATCCTACCAGCTTCTTGGCCTGGTGTCCTTCTTCACGGTCGGCGCTGATGAAGTTAGGGCCTGGACCATCGACAGAGATATTCCTGCCGTCAAGGCCGCAGCGAAAATCCATACGGATATAGAGAGAGGGTTCATACGCGCCGAAATAATATCGTACGACCACATGCTTGAGTGTGGCAGCCTTGCAGAGGGGAAAAAAAGGGGATTACTCCGCCTTGAAGGGAAAACTTACAAGGTGCAAGACGGCGATATCATAAACTTCCTTTTCAACGTTTGATGTTTTCTATAAGAATCCTGCTCATAGCAGGATTTCACAAAACAAGTATGGATTCCCATCTATGAATAGAAGTGCGCCCTCATCCGACTCCGTGTGTAGTAGTGAGTCATCACTGCCCACCAAGATAGCCCTATACATCCACATACCCTTCTGTCAGACAAAGTGCCCATATTGCGATTTCAACACGTACGCTGGCATTGAACCCCTGATGCCAAACTACATAAAAGCGCTCACCACTGAAATTCTCCACTGGGGCGCCCTTCTGGGAAAGCCTGAAATTAGAACAATATTCTTCGGTGGAGGGACGCCGTCTTATGTGCCGGTACAGTCCATTGAAACGATTCTGAGAGCAGCTCAAACCGCGTTCCATGTATCATCAGACGCCGAAATCACTATGGAGGCCAACCCAGGCGACCTGATGAGCGAACGCGCTACATCACTTCGTAAGCTGGGCATAAACCGCCTGAGCATTGGTACTCAAAGCCTGGATGACTCCCTTCTGAAGGTGCTCGGCAGAAGGCATTCGTCGCAAGAAGCGGTAGATGCGTACGGCGCTGTTAGAATGGCAGGATTTGATAACATCAGCCTGGACCTAATGTATGGCCTCCCAAGTCAGACCATACATCAATGGCGAGATTCCTTGAAAAAAGTGCTCTCGTTATCACCTGAGCACCTCTCTCTCTACTGTCTCACACTGGAAGAGGGAACGCCCATGCACCAGCAAATGCGCTTGGGAGAGATGTCTGAGCCAGACCCTGACCTTGCAGCGGACATGTACCTGCTGGCAGAAAATCTTCTGGAACAGGCCGGATACGACCATTACGAGATTTCCAACTGGGCAAAACCAGGCATGGAAAGTCTACACAACCTGACATACTGGCACAACCAGCCATATATTGGAGTGGGGCCTGGAGCACACTCGTATCTGGGCATGTGGCGGTTCAACAATATCAATTCACCACGGGAGTACATTCGACGATTTAGCAACGTTGCTACACCATCAACTTCTCTCGACGTCCTATCTTCAGATGTAATAAGCCAGGTGCCCACCGTGGACAACGTGGAAATTATAGAGCACAGCATGGAGATGGCCGAGACTATGATGCTTGGACTGAGACTGTCTGAAGGAATTAGCCTAGAACATTTTGCAAACCGCTTTGGGAGATCTCTGGATTCAGTTTACGGAGAACAGATACAGGAGCTGATATCATTAAAGCTATTGGAGCAGAGAAACAGAGCATTGTACTTAACAGACCGTGGGCGACTCCTTGGCAACGAGGTATTTTTGCGTTTCTTTTAGGTTATTTTATACTTCGACAGACACAAAATTAGCCGTAGTCACCAACAGAATTACCTATTTGGACTCTTGCGATACCTGAGAGCAATCTTTTAACGAAGCAAAAATGCCATAGCATTTTCCATAAATTGCCCCTGCTATATCAGTGTGCTATCCTGATTCAAAATACCCATTTACGAGTCTTTTCTATGTATGTTATAGGCACCGCAGGACACGTGGATCACGGGAAGTCCACCCTAGTCCAAGCCCTCACCGGCATAGACCCAGACCGCCTCCGTGAGGAAAAGGAACGGGGCATGACCATAGAACTGGGTTTTGCCTGGCTCACGCTTCCAAGCGGCCAAGAGGTGAGCATTGTGGACGTACCCGGCCACGAACGCTTCATTAAAAATATGCTAGCCGGCATCGGTGGTATAGACTTAGCGTTACTAGTCATAGCCGCCAACGAGTCGGTTATGCCTCAGACTAGGGAGCATCTAGCCATCCTTGACATGCTTCAAGTGAAAAAGGGACTGGCAGTCATCGCAAAGAAAGAGATTGTTGACGAGGAAATACTGGAACTGGTGATAGCCGAAGTGGAGGATGTTCTCAAAGGCACCACGTTACATGGCTCTCCCATAGTCACCGTATCCGCGATCACTGGAGAAGGTCTCCCTGAACTGATTGAGACACTGGACACACTTCTGGATACCACTGAAACACGCAAGGACTACGGAAGGCCGCGCATGTCCATAGATCGTTCATTCACCATGTCTGGCTTCGGAACCGTAGTCACTGGCACTCTCATAGATGGCTCACTGTCCGTGGGGGCGGAGGTTGAGATACTTCCATCTGGCAAAATGTCCCGAATACGTGGCCTCCAAAGCCATCGCCAGAAGATAGAGACGGCATCGCCAGGGCGGCGACTGGCTGTGAACCTATCCGGTGTGTCGCACGATGATATAGAGAGAGGTGAAGTGCTCACAATCCCAGGCTGGCTCCGGTCCACCATCGCCGCTGATGTGCGCCTTCACTTACTACCAGATGCCCCCAGAAGCTTGAAGCACAACGGTTCCGTGACATTCCATACTGGAGCTACGGAAACTGTCGCCCGCGTGCGCCTACTGGAGCAAGATATTATAAATCCGGGAGAGGAGACATTGGCCCAGATACGCCTGGATAACCCCCTTACGCTAGTAAAAGGGGATTATTTCGTTATACGTTCATCGGAGGCTACCCTGGGAGGTGGGACAGTATTGGACCCGTACGCCAAACGTCACCGCCGCCACCACTCACCAACCATCGAACGGCTGGAAGTCATGGAACTTGGCACTCAGGATGAGATACTCGTCCAGATTCTACAGTCCTCGGAGCCGTGCAGTCTTCAGGCGCTGGCCGACAGCGCCAACCTCTCTATAGAAGAGACTAAGATCCTGGTTGAGCAACTGGCCTCAACAAAGGAAGTGATAGTACTTGGAACCAATGCCATTACTCAGCGTTCTCTGGTCTACTCGTCGTTGGGTTGGACGTCCCTGTTGAACAAGGCACGAAATGCCCTGGAATCCTACCACAAAGAACATCCACTTCGCAGAGGCATCCAGAAGGAGGAGTTACGAAGCCGGTTGAGTCTTTCTGGCAAGGAGTTTACGCTTATTCTGTCGCGATTTGTGGAAGATGGCGCAGTTATAGAAGAGACCAACTCTGCTTGGCTACCACAACATCAGGTGTCGCTGAGCGATATACAGACCAAGCTTATTGAACAGTACGTATCTCAGCTACAGTCCAATCCATATTCACCGCCAACAGATGCGAGCCTAGACGACGACCTGCTCACAATGCTGGTTGACGAAGGCCGTGTGGTCAAAGTGAGTGAAACTGTTATATACGACGCGGAGGCATATCAAGGGATGGTGGATAAGATAGTATTCACCATCAAGGAGCAGGGCAAAATCAACGTTGCACAGGTACGCGACTTATTCCAGACCAGTCGTAAGTACGCACTATCACTATTGGAATACCTTGACCAACAGAGCGTCACACGTCGCGTCGGGGATGACCGAGTGTTGAGATAGACGCATGGAGAATGTAACAAATGTCCCTAGACATGCATAAAATCGCCGGCCAGATTCAGGCTGTTGCCTCCGATATCAATGACAAGAAGGCCGACAGCGACTCGCGGTTGGAGCGAGCATTGAACACTCTTATAACAACACAGCACGAAACATTGGAAGAAAAGCGTATGAGAAGCAGGGCCACATTCTCCCCTATCGCTGGCCTGAATGGGTCTATGGCTAGACAATACCCCTGCCCTACTCTACCGTCTGACTACACCGTCCTTGCTGTGGACGGATCGCACATAGACGTGGACAGACACCTAGCCGTCCAATGCTATCTCATCAACATGGGCACAGTGCATATTAGATACGGCCGCAACCACAAAGCGCGGCTGGGGAGTGAGCCTCGTCTCTACACAGGTGAGGACAACATGCATATCATGGATCCTGATGGTAACCGAACACAGAATCTGGAAGGGCAACTCCTAGGAGAACTGCGCGCTGTCGAAGAGCTACGAACGCTGGCAACCCTGGCGAAGGAGTCCGACCCAGATATACCAGTCTTAGCCCTTATAGACGGCTCGCTGATACTGTGGGGGCTGGTGGGCCAGACATATCCAGATTTTGTTCGCAGGGCCTTGATGGACGATATTTATCTGCCAGCACTGGATACGCTTCGGGAGATGGCAAAGCAGAGACCCCTAGCCCTGGCATCGTACATCAGTCTCCCACGCAGCGCAGACGTAGTGAATATCTTGCGTTTAGACGGCCGTCAGTGCCCATATGATACAGCCAACTGCGATGATCATTGTGGCAGCCTACGTGCATGGCAACGTCCCTGTGATACTGTATCTGGAGTCTTAGATAGAGATATATTCGGCTCCTTACTAGATATAGAGGAAAGGTCTGCCTCTTTTATCAACACTTCCGTAACCATAGAACGGTACTATGGAGAGCATGCAGTACATTTCTATTATCTAAACGCTGGATCGGAGATAGCAAGAGTTGAAGTGCCAGCATGGGTTGCTGAAAACCCAGAATTACTTGAACTAACCCACGCTATGCTGATTGACCAGTGCCATAAGGGCCACGGCTATCCAGTCGCCATATCTGAGGCACATGAACAAGCGGTGGTTACGACGGCAGACCGTGAGGAATTTCGATTTATGCTGGACAGTGCGCTACAAGACCACCGGCTACCGGTGTACACTTCACAGAAGAATCTTTCCAAAAGATTGAAGTGGCTGTAGATGGTAACTCATGATTTCCATGAACTTCCTTTTACCTTACGAGACTGCTAGCGGATATTGAAATTAAGTGAGGATTGAAACACTTGTAGGCTACATGGAGAAAGTGTCAGAGATTAAGGATATTCAAGTTTGTTTCGTTGGAGATTCTTAGCTTAACATACCGTAATTGGATATTTTCAAACTTAGTAAATACGAAAACGTTTATATGTGAAATAATTACTTATGATGGCTATCATCTAGAATTTGTTGGTTATACGCATTTAGTTAATCTAATTTGAACCTGAAACACTTGGCTCTCTTCCTTTGAATGACAAACAATAATGAATAGGAAATAATTGTAATAATAAATGCCAAATAAAGAAACACGACTTGGAGAGGTTGTTGAGACATCCACTACCGGATTTGTGGCCCAGTGCTACCAGCTTTATGGAGCACCGCCATTAGGAGCGCTAGTGAAGTCAGGTGGCCAGTACCCTGCCTATGGAGTGGTGCATCAAGTAACAACTCAGGGTATAGACCCGACACGAAGGCCTGTGGCGAGAGGCCAAGATGAGGCCAACGAGGAAGACGTCTACCGGAGCAATCCACAACTTATACATCTGCTTCGCACGGATTTTCAAGCCGTCATCGTTGGACATAGCACAAATGAAAACTTTCGTTATCATCTACCGCCAACGCCTCCGCCAATCTATGCCTTTGTACATTTATGCTCGAACGATGATGTGTTAAAGTTCACAGACAACCCGACGTTCCTCCGTCCACTGGCAACATCGAATATCGTTGCCTTGGAAGAGGTCGTTGCTGCCTGCCTTAGATATGTGGCCTCTATGCATGAGGACACAGAAAAGTTCCTCACAGGAGCAGGAAACCAGCTAGCTGGTTTCTTCCCAGGCGATTTCCGACGCGTGGAGACTATTTTGCAAAGAGCAATATTATAATGCAGGGCGAGCGTTGCATTATAATACTTGTCCACATTGAAACGGTCAGACCATATTCCACAAATCGGAAGCAGTGGGTTATGGCAAATTACCATCTGAACTCCCACGAAGCCAGATTTTAGGACGATATCATGACAGAGCTAAATCCACATGGAAAGTATCTCGGAAACGTTGTGGGAGGGTCTCTCAATCGAGGGGTCGAGGTTCGTCTTGACCCACAAACTCCTGTGGAAGAGATGGCGCTTGGCCAACACGTTGTAATACAGGGACAGAGCCGCCGTTTCTTCGGCATAATCACTGACATTACGCTGGAAACCTCGAACGACTCCATAAAGGCAAATCCACCTGACCTGTCCAATCCGCTAGTAGCTAGGGTGATATCAAGCACTGCCGTATACTCCACGCTTCAGGTGCTTCCAATGCTAGCATTGGAAGGTGCACTAGCTCTTGTGGACGGCCCAATGCCAGCCAAGACAGTGCCTCCTCACTTTGCGCCAGTGCACCTGGCATCCAAAGAGGACATTGAGATGGTGTTCGGCAGAGAGGACAAGAGTCATTTCTGGGTAGGCACCCCCATTGACTTGGAAGAACGTATCAACATAGATCTAGAAGAATTCGTGAAACGGTCCAACGGCGTCTTCGGCAAAAGCGGCACTGGCAAGACATTCCTGACGCGGCTTCTGCTTGTCGGTATTTTACAAAAGAGCGCTGCAGTGAACCTAGTGTTCGACATGCAGAGTGAGTACGGTTGGATGGGAACATCGGAGGGCACAGGGACAGTCAAGGGGCTAAAGCAGCTGTTCCCATCTAAGGTGGCCGTATTCTCACTGGACGAAGAACATGGCCGAAGGCGCGGGATTTCGCCAGACTACCTGGTGAAGATCGGGTACAACCAGATTGAGCCTGAGGACATCGAGATGCTGCGAGAGACCTTGAACCTATCGGAGGTGGCAGCGGACGCTGCGTACACCGTGGCGGGTTACTTTGGGCAGGACCAATGGTTGAAACAGTTCCTTGACATTGGCTCCCAAACATTGCATGAGCTTGCCGGAACCATCGGTGTCAACGAACGGGCATTATCCACTCTCCATAACCGACTACGCAGGCTCAACCGCTTCCACTTCGTCACTGACAGGGAGTCAGAGCAATCGGTGGAGGAAATTCTGCGCTACCTAGACCGGGGCATCCACGTGGTGCTGGAGTTCGGACGATACCAGAACGAGCTTGCAGCATACATCTTGGTAGCCAACCTCCTGACGCGTCGTATACACAGTCGTTACGTGACACGCAAAGAGAAAGCGATGGGCGACTCTTCCCAGGAGCCACGGCCGCTGGTAATAACGATAGAGGAAGCTCACAGGTTCCTCAGCCCAGGGATAGCATCGCAGACGATATTCGGAACGATTGCCCGTGAAATGCGCAAATACAACGTGACGCTGCTGGTGGTAGACCAGCGTCCTAGTGGAATTGACGACGAGGTGATGAGCCAGCTTGGAACGAAACTATCTTGCCTGCTGGACAATGAACGTGACGTTGAAGCCGTGATGTCTGGGGTGTCGGGGTCAAGGGAACTGCGGTCTGTTCTAAGCAAGTTGGACAGCAAGCAGCAGGCTCTGATCTTCGGGCACTCAGTGCCGATGCCGATTGTGGTGAGGGTACGTGACTACGGCACCAACGAATCGTACAAGGAACTTGGGTTCCAGCAAGCGGCTGAGATACGGCAAGATATGGAAAGGGACGCTGAAGATCTGTTTAGGGGAAGATAACTATTGGAAAAAGTTATGCTTGTATTCTTAGCTGTTATGTGTACCCAATTCATCATATTACCCTAACATTTGTCACACTTGATATGAGAGCCGATTCATTGGGCAGCCTGAAAGAGGAAACAACAACCCTCTGGAATGTTTGACCTACAACGCGATGCTCGAGGTACTAGGAGCGACCAGCTATGCGCTGCTGCTCTGATCTGATGGCGAGCAGTTTCACAATCTGCTGACTTGCAGTGTTAATTTGATGGGTAGATAATCCTCCTGAGAATTGCAGGATATATAGCCGTAATGAATTTTGACAAATATAAGGCCTCCCCAAAACTGCACAATAGTATTCTTGGGAAAAAGCTATATGAGTACGTCCAGCTGACGCCTCACAATGGCAGGAAACTGTGAAAGTGCTTGTTGTTGGGAACGGGGCGCGTGAACACGCCATAGCATGGAAGCTGAGGCAGAGTCCACTTGTGGACGCGCTCTACGTTGCTCCCGGAAACGCGGGGACGGCAGCCATTGCAACCAACATCGATGTAATGGCCTCTGACATAGAAGGACAGGCCAAAGCTGCACGACAATACGGAATAGACCTAACGGTGGTGGGACCAGAAGGCCCACTAGCCAAGGGCATCGTGGACTTCTTTGAAAAACATGGACTGGCCGTATTCGGCCCCAATAGGGACGCGGCACGCATCGAAAGCAGCAAGGTTTTTGCAAAAGAGTTAATGAGTAAATACGGCATTCCAACTGGAAAGGCCGAGGTATTTGACTCGTATGCCGTGGCATGCAGATACGTGAAATCGCAGGCATTCCCACTAGTTGTGAAGGCCGATGGCCTTGCTGCTGGCAAGGGTGTGACTGTGGCAAAGACCGAGGAAGAGGCGGTGCAGGCGCTGCATGAGTGCCTAGTGGATCGGGTTTTTGGTGAGGCTGGAGACCAGGTACTGGTTGAGGAGTGCCTAGTAGGACGAGAGGTCAGCGTGTTCGCTTTCACAGATGGAGAGTCGATATCACCGATGGTGGCAGCGTGCGACTACAAACGAGTGTACGACGGCGATGCAGGGCCTAACACGGGCGGCATGGGCAGCTACAGCCCTCCCCCGTTCTGGACAACCGAACTGGAACGAGAAGTTTATGAAAAAATAATGGAGCCAACAGTGCGGGCGATGGCCCAAGAGGGTTGTCCATACAAAGGCGTACTGTACGGTGGCCTAATGCTAACATCATACGGGCCACAAGTGATTGAATTCAACTGTCGCCTAGGGGACCCGGAGACCCAAGTCATTCTGCCACGCCTGAGAACAGACCTAGTGGAAATACTGATGGCCGTAGCTAACCGCACGCTAAACAAAACATCAATTGCATGGGATACCGAAACCTGCGTTGGCGTGACCATGGCCTCTGGCGGCTACCCAGGCAGCTACGCAACTGGGATTCCAATATCTGGACTTTCACAGGCAGAATCACATAGTCTGGTGTTCCATGGAGGTACCCGTCACAAGCATGGAGAAGGGTCTGTGCCCCTCACAGACGGAGGCCGTGTGCTAACGGTGATTGGCAAAGGACATAACATTGAGAAAGCTAGGGAGCGGGCGTACGAAGGTATCGCACTAATCCACTTTCAAGATAAATTCTATCGCAGTGACATTGCAACTGGTATAGAGAATCGCTAGCTTCTTACTCATATGCTTGTGCAAGCATATGTCCGAAGAGAAGCAAAATGGCTCATTATAAGCGCGTAATCAGGAGGAGAATCATGCCATTAGTAGGCGTAATTGTAGGCAGCAAATCGGACGAGTCAGCTATGCAAGATACCCTAAAGGTTCTGGATGAGTTGGGGGTATCACAGGAATTCTCTGTTATATCGGCTCATCGCACACCGGATAAGGCGCGCGAATATGCCAAGGGCGCATCTGAGCGAGGGATTGAGGTAATAATAGCGGCGGCCGGAGGTGCGGCAGCCCTGCCAGGAGTGTTGGCATCTTGGACCAACCTGCCAATCATAGGCGTTCCGCTCACATCTAGCGAGATGAACGGCATTGATGCACTCCATGCCATCGTTCAAATGCCTCCAGGAGTACCAGTGGCATGTATGGCAATAGGTTCATGGGGGGCACGAAATGCCGCTTATATGGCAGCGGCTATCTTGGCACTGAAGCACGACAGCATAAAGAAGGCGTACGATGAGTACAGAGAAAAGCTTGCCTCCGGCTAGACCAGCATGGCTCGCCATACACCAACAATTGTTTACGGTGTTTCTTCTAAATTGCATGAAACAACGCGTGGCACATACTTTATGAGAACATTGAACATTTGGCGGATTGTGGTCATAGGGTTGTCTATCATGCTATTGCTGAGCGCATGCGGCAGTTCATCATCTCCAGAAGACACGGTGGATTTGTATCTATCGGAAGCTGAGCAGAGAGGGACAGAGGCAGCGCTTTTGCTATGGGAGCTTACAGAGATGGGAACTGAATCCTTCACACTAGACGAGGAACAGCAGAAGATAAGAATGCACGGACGACGGACACTGGCCATCGAACTGACCGATGCCATAGGCATCGCAGGGGCGCGTATTACATGGAAACGAGAGGGAACGTCCTACTATAACCTGAGGAACGGGATACCGCTGGTGACAGATAGTCGAAACGAAGCCGATTTTGCTACAATAAATATGCGCATCCTAATAGAAAACCGCAATGAATCCCAAATTGAGGAGTATTTAGCCTTCAACCTGTGGATGCACCCAATCGATGGCTGGAGCATTACAGGACTGGACAAAAGTTTAATGGCACTGGAACCGTTTCTAAATAGTGTACGGCAATCCAAGTAGACTGGCACAACCATTCACTCATAAATTCAAAAGACTCTCTGTCAATCCTCTTGTTTAGAAATAGCAAGACAATGTATGATTCTTTATACAACTATTAAAGTGTTTTTCGAGGTGATAGGTGATAGATAGGTACGCACGACCAGCCATGCAAATGGTGTGGTCTGAAGACAACAAGAACGATAAATGGCTCCAAGTGGAGTTGGCCGTCTGTGAGGCCTGGGCCGAGGAAGGCATTATTCCAAAACAGGACATGATCAAACTCCGTGGAGCACGCTACGACGTAAATCGCATGAAAGAGGTTTTCGAACGTACACGTCACGACATGACTGCATTCCTGCAATCTGTTACGGCTGGACTTGGAGAAGAAGGCCGTTGGCTGCACATGGGACTGACTTCGCACGATGTCCAGGATACGGCCCAGAGCCTGCAACTGATTCAGTCATGCAACCTCCTACTGGAAGGCATCGACGGCCTCATGCTAGCAATCAAGAAGCGCGCCATTGAGCACAAATACACTCCCATTATGGGACGAACCCACGGAGTACATGCCGAGCCAACCACATTTGGGCTGAAACTAGCCCTGTGGCGGGATGAGATGGGGCGAAACCGACACCGCCTTGAGGAAGCCAAAAAATCCATCGCTGTAGGAAAAATCTCCGGTGTGGTAGGCACTTACGCCACAATCCCACCTCAAATAGAGGAACGGGTATGCGCACAGTTCGGGATATCCCCTGCCCCAGTTTCCAACCAAGTGGTTCAGCGTGACCGTCACGCTCAGTTTGTCACCACACTTGCGATAATAGCAGCGTCTCTGGAGAAATTCGCCACTGAGATAAGAGGGCTGCAACGCACAGAGGTGCGTGAAGTCGAAGAACCATTCGGCCAGGGCCAGACCGGCTCTTCGGCTATGCCACACAAGAAAAACCCTGAACTTTCAGAGCGCGTATGTGGACTGGCACGCCTCATCCGCGGACATTCGGTGACAGCACTTGAAAACGTTGCCCTATGGCACGAACGAGACATAAGCCACTCCTCAGCTGAGCGTATAATTCTCCCGGATTCATGCATGGCGCTGGACTACATCTTGCATATTTTCACAGGAGTAGTGGCTGGATTGAGGGTGTATCCACTGAAAATGTGGAGCAACATTGAATTAACCAAGGGGCTTGTGTTCTCTCAAAGGGTCTTGATCGCATTGCTGGAGAGCGGGCTGAGTCGGGAGAAATCATACGAAATAGTCCAAGGATGCGCCATGCAGGCATGGGAAGAATCCACAGATTTCCGTCAACTTCTACGAGAACAGCCTGAGGTCACGGAACGGCTACCGGGAGATGCACTAGAGTCAATCTTCGACTACAACTTCTATATGAAGTACGTGGAGCACTCTTTCCTAAGACTAGAGCTAGAGGAAGATTAAACTGATGTCAAACTCTTACATGAAGCCACTAGCAGAGACCAACCTACCAAACCTCATTCACAGAGGTAAGGTAAGGGACACATACGACCTTGGACATGGATACCTGCTGATGGTGGCCACGGATCGCACATCCGCCTTCGATGTTGTGCTTCCAACGGCCATACCACAAAAAGGACTTGTGCTATCCCGTCTCTCGGCCTACTGGTTTGACAAGACAAACCAAGTTGTGCCAAATCACTTTCTGGCATTAGCAGACGATACTGATGAGTTGGCAAAGCTAAATGAGTTGAAAGACAATCACATGTTGACAGACCTTTCTCCTGAGATTGCATCGCGAGCTATGGTTGTGAGAAAGGCAGAGCGCATTGATATCGAGTGCGTGGTACGCGGATACATCACAGGCTCTGCATGGGCGGAATATCAGGCCAATGGCACCGTTGGCGGCGACGCTATGCCATCTGGCATGAAGGATGGCGACCCCTTCCCAAAAACACTATTCACGCCCACCACAAAGGCAGAAGCTGGTCACGATATGCCCATGAGCCTCCAAGACGTTCGGGATATGGTTGGTAACGAAATGACATTAAAGCTGGAGAATGTCAGTCGTGAGGTATATGAATTCGCCCGTGACTACGCCAAGGTCAAAGGTATAATCATTGCCGATACCAAGATGGAATTCGGTATAATAGACTCAGAGCTTATTCTTATAGACGAGCTTCTCACTCCTGATTCAAGCCGTTTCTGGGACGCATCGCTCTATGAACCTGGCAAATCCCAACCCAACTTCGATAAGCAATACGTACGTGACTGGCTAATCGCCAGCGGATGGGACAGAGAACCACCTGCTCCTGAACTCCCAGATGAAATTGTGTACAAGACACGAACCCGGTATATAGAAGCGTACGAGCGCATTACCGGACAGGCGTGGGCAAATCCTGTGGAGAAAGAAGACTGATGGCAGCTAGAGAACGAGAACGGAGACGGAAAGCACACAACAGAGCAGATAGCAGAGAGACGCGTCGTATAAAAAAGAACTCGCGCCGTCGAATTCGGCGGATCATATTTGGAAGTATCACGGGTCTTGGAGCAGCGCTGATAGTGCTGTCCCTCGTGCTACCTAGCTCGCTTGGGAAAGTCGGGAATAACCCAGCCTCCGCAGAGCAGGGAGCCCAGGTAACGGTTCAGGAAAATGAGGTGGTTGAGGTGGAGCAACTCCATGCAACATATAACACCACTCCTCCCACATCAGGGTGGCACTACGATATACCACTTGAGGATATCGTCTGGGGAGCCTCTCAAGAAACAGTTGAAAACGAAACCCAAGTGTCATACCTGGAGCGCGGTAGCATTATGGTACAGTACAACTGCCCACCTATTTCTATAGACATAGATGGAAACTCTGACATTGAAGAGTGTCTAAAACTGCAAAAGCAACTGGAGCAGGTAGTAAATCGCTATCCTGAGGGTGTTATCCTGGCCCCTTATCCAAATATGGACTCCACCATAGCCCTAACCTCATGGGGCTGGATAGACACTTTTGAGGATTTTAGCGACCCAAGAATCGATGATTTCATCCAAGCACACATTGGCAATGGGCCATCCAGCTTCCGTTAGGAGTCGTGAATGTTTCTAGCTAAGGTATATGTCACACTGAAACCCACTGTCAACGACCCACAGGGCCGTACCATTCTCAACGGACTGCAAAGCCTTGGATTTAACCTAGCCACGGACGTACGTGCAGGCAAGTACCTGGAGATAAAAGTTGACGGCACTGATAAAGCAGCGATGGAAACAACAGTGGAGGAGATGTGCCAGAAACTGCTCGCCAACCCAGTCATAGAAAGCTATCGATATGAGGTTGAAGAGACGTCAGCGTAAAACCAAGAAAACAAGGGAAATGGCAACCAATTAGGGCATAAAGCGGTCTCTGAAAGTTCCAACCCTAATAGACTCTACCACACACAGAGAGAGAGAGAGAGTTATTTAGGAAAACCAGTGAGATCATGAACATCCTTGGTGGCTACTTTCTTTCTCAGACAAGGTACGTGTCTCGGCACAAGCAAGGATACACCAGAGTCTACCTGCAAAGTAAGAACCCCTACTCATTTTTCGTCAGATATGACGGTAATGAAGAGTTACTCTGGATTGATTAGATGAGTCCAAGCAGAACGTATGTCTACAGAAATGACACGTCAGCAACTTTCGAACACACAGACGTCTTGTACTTTACACCCTAAGGAAAACGAAAAACTCGAAATGAACAGGCAGAGAACTATAAGCTCATTAATTAGTTCTAGATTGTCCCCTTCGTACTTGGTACATCGTCTGCAACACGTGTGTCTACCGCAAGAGCCTGACGTAGCGCCCTTGCCAGGGCTTTGAAAAGGGCCTCAGCCTTGTGGTGGTCATTGCCACCAGTAAGTATCTGAGCGTGCAGATTTATACGTCCCTCTAAGGAAAATACTTCGAGGAAGTGGCGGACAAGGTCCGAAGGCAAATCGCCTATGAGAGGGTCGTTAAAATCTACCTTCACAACAGCGTAAGGTCGCCCACCAATGTCGAGAGCCACAAGAGCCAGTGTCTCGTCCAGAGGTACAGTAACATTGCCCATGCGGAGTATGCCCCTCCCCTCCCCTACGGCTTGGTGCAACGTCTGACCCAATACAATGCCAACGTCTTCCACCAGGTGGTGCCAGCCGGGCGAGATGTCACCTCTGGCAGATACGGTAATATCAATGAGACCATGACGAGCGAGCTGTTCCAGCAAGTGGTTCAGCATCCCGTTCGGGGTATCTATAGAAGCCTTGCCTGTGCCGTCTAGATCAACGGTAACCTCTACCTGAGTCTCTTTAGTGTCCCGTTTGAGAGTAGCCTTACGATCGCTCACTATCTATCTCCTCAGGTCGTGGCCTGCACCAAAATTTTGCAAATATTACACTAGTTTTTATAACCTAGGCTTTGCGTGGGTTTCCTAGAGTTCCTTAAATATCTCATCCAGGGCTTCGACCACAGCGTCGGTATGCTCAGGTTTACCCACTGATATACGCAACGAGTTTTTCAATCTAGGCACATTGAAGTATCGCACAAAGATACCTCTACGCGCCAGTCCTTGAAATACCTGCGTTGCCATACCACCAGACACATCGCACAAGAGAAAATTGGCCACCGACGGCAGCGGAGTAATACCATCGATAAGGGTCAATTTTGAAAAGAGGCGCTCGCGCTCCTGAATTATAGCGCCAACGTTTCTCTGCAAATATTCCACGTCATCGAGGGAAGCCATGAGAGCAATCTCAGCCGCAGCACTGATATTATATGGCTGTTTTATATCCATGAGAAGTTGTAAAAACTTGGGTGCCATTATGCCATATCCCAACCGCAGGCTAGCCAGTCCGGCCCATTTGCTCATCGTACGCAACACCACTAGATTGGGATGCTCGGCAATCAGCGGAGCTACAGTCTGACCGCTGAACTCGAAGTAAGTCTCATCCACCACAACGATGACATTTTCTTTCAACAAGCTCAGGATCATGTCTTCCGGCACAGAGTTCCCTGTTGGATTGTTGGGGGATGTCAAGAATACTACTTTTGTCATTGTCCCAATAGCTTTCTTGATCTTTGGCAGGTCAATCTGGAAGTCCTTGTCTCTAGGGATTGAGATCAGTTTTCCTCCATTCACATGGGTACTGAAGGAGTACATACCGAAGGTCGGCGGGCAACTAACTACTTTATCGCCTAGCTCCAATGTGGCCCTCAGCACGAGGTCTATGAGTTCATCAGCTCCCGCACCAACCATAATGTGGTCCGATGATATGCCGGTGTATTTCTCCAATGCCTTTCGCGCTGCGTTCTGATGGGCGTCTGGATAGATGTGATAGCTACTATAACTCCCTAAGGCATCCATGACCCTCGGAGATGGCCCATAAGGGTTCTCGTTGGCATTGAGCTTGATAATATTTTCAGCCGGTATCCCAGCGATTGCTGCCAGTGTATCAGGCGAGTCCACGGCTTCGTATGGCCGTAATTCTCTCAGATCTTTGCGGAAGAGTTTGGTTATGTCCAAAGCATGTCTCCAGACTAAATCTTTCCTACATTATAACCCTTAAAAAGCCTTGAGGGGCCACTTAGCCCTGGGAGGGATTATCTTGCAGCTCAATCCTTAGCTCCACAGACCGTGCGTGAGCATCGAAGCCTTCGGCACGGGCCAATATGGCCGCGGTCTTTGTGAAGTTACGAGCGGTAATTGGGTCAAGTGCCACCACCGGTGTCCGCTTAAGAAACGGTGTCACTCCAAGGTATGAGCTAAATCTTGCTGTGCCACCTGTTGGCATGACGTGGCTTGGCCCTGCAACGTAGTCGCCCATACCCTCAGGAGAGTTGTCTCCCAGAAAGATGCCTCCCGCATGGCGCACTTTGCCAACGGCATCCCATGGAGATCTGATCATCAGGCAAAGATGTTCAGGAGCATAGCTGTTTGACAGTTCAATCGCCTCATCCAGGGTGTCAACAACAACAATCACCCCCCGGTTCTCAATGGAGGATGAAGCGGTGTCCTTACGGGTAAGAGTTGACATTTGTTTCTGTATCTCTTCCTGAACCGGGGCTATCAAACTCTCTGAAGTGGTAATGAGAACTGGTGTTGCCAGCAGGTCGTGCTCCGCCTGTCCCAAGAGGTCGGCTGCACAGAGAATTGGGCTTGCACTATCGTCTGCAACAATCAGAGTCTCCGTGGGCCCTTCAAGGCCATCTATGCTCACCTGCCCGTAGACCATTCTCTTGGCGATGGTGACGAATATGTTTCCTGGACCGCAAATCATATCCACTCTGGGAATGGTCTCTGTGCCATAAGCCATCGCGGCTATTGCCTGAGCACCGCCAATCTGGAAGATTCTGTTTACTCCAGCGACCTGAGCAGCGGCGATTACCGATGGAGGAGGCCCCTGGTCACCCCAAGGGGGAGTTGCAATAATTATATCCTTAACACCAGCCACCCTGGCCGGTATAGCAGTCATAAGCACGGTTGACGGATATGCGGCACGTCCGCCAGGGATGTATATGCCCACACGGTCTATGGGTATTATCATCTCGCCAAATCCATTTTCCATATCCATCCAGGGACGCGGTAGAGTTGCCGAGTGAAACTGACGCACACGACCTGATGCCCTACGCAAAGCTTCGATGATGTCGTATGACACACTGGAAACAGCCTTAGCTATATCGTCGCTGCTCAACTCAAAATTCTCAAGTTCCACGCCGTCTATAAGTTTTGTATACTCCCTCACGGCTTCATCACCCCGTTTGGAGACATGGGAGATTATTCGAGCGACGATTTGCTCAGGAGTTAGCGGCTCTCCGAATATGCGCTTTATGCCATCCATTATCTCGGGCGACGCAGCTTGATCCTCAAGAAAGGCCTCCCGGTTGAGTACCTTCCTACCTTCATCAAAACCATGAACTATTTTCACTTCAAGTACCCCCTGGCAAATTCCAACAAGTCCTCTATGCTCCTCTCCCTAAAGGCCTCGAACCGTTCCTTGGAAATTGACTGATATATATTGTCCAGACCATCAGGAACGGATTCCAGGAATTCATCTACAATCTGTTTCACCTTCTCCTCTGAACTATCGCTGTCCATTGCAACAACCCGGCGGGACATGAATCGAAGTCTATCCCAGTTGAATTCCCAGTCCAAGGTGCTCTCTATCCATTCACGCCATGTGCGCATGGTTTTGCAGGAAATAAATCCCACATCCACGCCTTCCTCAGCATTCACCATGAGAGGCCTAAGAGACTCAAGTCCACCCAGTGTCAGTTGCTCTCTGCGGTCCAGCTCCAACTGTATGGCGCGGTCCATGAGGTTCCCCATTGTCGGGTCTTGAAAGACATCCCGGTTGCCGAAGTATGGCCTGTACAGATCAAGTATCCATATCTCATCAGCAAAGAGATGCGAGGCATAGCCAGTGATGAATGCCATTGTGGCCTCTGTGAGATCGACAGCATGTGCCAGGTGAGGATGTTTTTGGAACAGGCCATCCAGACCTTCGCCTTTCCGTTGAAAATCCAAAGTTACAAAGTGAGTATCGTCCCGTTTGTCCTTAGTTATGATGCGAATGTCCGGAGATACTGAACCAAGTAGAAATGCTCCCATATGCCGGTCTATCGTGGGATGCTTTAGCCGTGAGGCAGCGTCCTTTGCCATGCCAAGATGAGCGCTGAGATTAGGCATTTCCTGCTCTGAATGTCAATCTATTTACCGAGCGCCCGCAGCAACTCCTGGTATGAGTTGCATTGGTCCTGAAAGACGTAATGTGCTTGAAGTACAGTGACGCTGCCTCCGCCAACCTTGCGAAGGTAGTCCACAGTGCCAAGCAGTTTATCACTGGGCACGACCACAGTTGCAGAATACCATGTATCACTATCTGAGCTGTACACCCTGGATATGGTTGGACCTTTAAGGCCGGATATATCCGGCCGCTGCATCACATGCGCCGCCACCTCTTCTGGGGAGTTGCCGCGTATGTTTGCTGTAATACTAAAGAAATTCCTCGCTCGTAAATGAGCCTCTACGTGCTCCAAAATACTCTTGGTTTCCAGGCTTATTGACTCTTCCTTAGCCAGCATGCGTTTGTTGCCAATGATACAGGCCTGAGACACAAGTATGGTTCCATCTTCGATGGGCTTGAGGTGATTCTCTCTCATTGTGGTGCCGCTAGATGATATATCAGCGATGATATCTGCAAAGCCCATGGCAGGTGCAGCCTCCAGTGTCCCGCTGGATTGAACAAGTGAGAAATAATTAACTCCGTGTCGGAAGAGGTGCCGTTGTACCAACCGCGGATATTTAGTCGCTATCCTCAAGTCTCTACCACGTTCCCTCAGGTCAAATGAAAGGTCTGCCAGATCATCCATTGAGTCCACGTCCAGCCAGGAGTCTGGAACGCCCAGCACCAATTCGCAGTGCCCAAACCCAAGGTTTTCAACTATAAGAATCGAGTCTGTTCCCTCGGCGCTCATCTCCAGAAAGCGGTCCAGACCAGTGATACCAAGATCGGCACTGCCTTCCTCAACTTTCATTGGTATATCAGATGTTCGCTGAAACAGGGCTGTGGTATCGGATACGGCGTGGATTGTGGCAGTATATCGGCGCGGACTGGAACGTTTCACAGGCAAACCGCTATTACGGAGAAAGGCCAGGGTGGACTCGTAAAGCTCACCGTCGCTTGGGATTGCTAGGCGTAAGATGTCCGTCCTCCAAATTCTACGTTAAATTCTCAGGTGATAATGACAGAATTGATTCCATGGTGTATGCAAAGCCAATAGCGGGTACGTCGGGGCCTCTTCCAATGGCTTTGACCAAACCATCGTAACGACCACCACCACACAGAGTGATAGGGCCATTTGGGCCTGTACCAAGTATCTCGAAAACCATACCAGTATAGTAGGCTATCCCACGCACCAGACCTATGTCTATTACAAGAGGAGTCGATGGACAGCGCTTATGGAAGCTAGCCAACACGTCTTCCAGTGGGATTATGACACTTTGGCTGATGCCATAATCCTTCAGTGTGGTCCGTATCTGAGACAGAGCCTGTTCTTCTTCCCCTTTTATTGAAGCCAGACGAGAGAAGAGAGAGATACCATGCTCTATCTTCTTGGAGTCATCTCCACGCTTTAGCTTCTGTATAAAGCGAGTGAGAATATCTTTCATGGAACGACTGCCCTGGATACCACTGAGGGAACTGTGAAAGATGTCCTGAAGGAGACTCAAGGCTTCTTCTTCTTCCATGTCATCCAGCAACGTATTCGAGGGAAAGGCGGTTTCTTCGGATTTCATAAATCCCAGGGCGTAAGCCCGTTCCTGTATCTTTTGACTCTCATCTGGGTTCTGTTTAAGACTCGTCAAACTGGCTATCAGGAAATCTTGCCCCCTGTGCGAAATGCCAATCTCATCTAGTATGAGGTGTAATACACCCACATGACCAACGACGAACGACGATACTGGCGATCCCATGAGGAAAAGTCCATCTTGTGCTAATGCCAGGATTTCTCCATCAGACTCAGTGGAGGCAGTTCCTATTATCTCGGCTCCTGCCTGGTGAAACTGTTTCAATCCGCTGGCATGGTCGTAGCGGAATACAGGGCCACTGTATTGTATCCGCATTGGAAGAGTTTCTTCGCTGACTCTCTCCAGATAGTAGCGGATTACGGAAGATGTGAACTCCGGACGGAGACTAACTCTGCTACCTCCCGGATCCGTGAAGGTGTACATGCTCGTGGACAACTCTACACCGGATTTTCGAAGGAAAAGTTCTGTGGACTCAATCAACGGAGTATCTATGGCTTTATAGCCATGAGAAGAGAGATTCTCATGGAGAATTTCTTGCAATGAAGTCCTATGTACGAGTTCCCTGGGAGTCTCGTCTCTCATTCCGGGCAGTTGCCGGATTGCTGGCATAATGTGTATAAACCCCTGTTCTCAAGTAAATGGTATTGTACAATAAGGTCTGTGGTACTTCAATGTCGGCAGGGCGTGATCTATACATATAATAAGCAATTATTATCTTAATCAGCAGTAAATGTTGTCTGAACTTCATCTACAGATGCCTAAAGAAATACCAAAAATGACTGAGGTTCATATGCCGTGCATGTGCACCCGAAAGCTCGTCGTGCAGGAGTGGTTGTATCAGAGGCAGGCTCAGTTACAGTCAGGGTGTGTTCGACTCCAGAGAAAGGCAAAGCCAACGCCGCGGTAATTAAGATTATTGCCGATGTCCTTGGAATACCAACTTCAGCGCTGGAAATAGTGCAGGGACACATTATACGTAACAAGAGGGTACTGGTGAATGGTATTACTCAAGATGAGGCGTTTAGACGTCTCCAGGAACATACTTAGCAGCAGACAAGCTATGACACCAGACTGCTCATTACGTTCAGGATGATGATGGCGACCATTGGGCTGAGGTCTATCGTGCCTATACGAGCAAAGCGGCGTAACGGGGCAAGAATTGGCTCAGTTATCTGAACAAGCAGGTTTCTCACAACAGTTAGAGGGCTGTCGTTCTTCATAACTCCCCCGACTAGAAGCCAATCGAAAATAACTCGACCCAGTATTGCAAATGTAAGTAATGTTATAAGGTAACTAATCAAGTTTTGCATTAATCCTCTTCGCCAAGTGTAATGGCTTTCTCATGGGCAGCAATAACAGCGTTAATCAGGATACCACGAAACCCTTCTTCTTCAAGTGTCAGCAGAGCTTCGGCGGTTGTGCCGCCTGGAGAGGTCACCATGTTTCGGAGCTCTGCTGGGTGTTTTCCAGACTCTCTAGCCAGAATGGCACTTCCATGTATAGTCTGAATGGCTAGAGCCTGAGCCATGTCTCTAGGCAGACCGAGGTATACCCCGGCATCTATGAGTGCCTCTAGAAACAGGAAGACATAAGCAGGGCCGCTGGCGCTCAAGGCAGTGGCCATGTCCAGGTATTTCCCCTCTGAGACATATATCTCCTGGCCAAGGGTCTTTAACATTTCTCTAACCACATCCGTATGTTCGTTGGAGACATCAGAAGCGGCGGTCCATACGCTCATTCCCTGCCCCACTTGAGCTGGGGTATTTGGCATAACACGTATGACGGCAGGATGATCCAGTCCGGCAGCAATGGTCTCGACAGCAATTCCTGCGACTATTGACATAACGGCCTGAGAGTTGCCAAGTTTACCTTGCAGCTCCGCCATTACTCCTTCAAGTTGTTGTGGCTTCACTGCCAGTACAACCACCAGTGCTTCTTCAATGGCCTTCAGGTTGTCAGATGTTACCAGCACACCGTGCTGGCTGCTGAGGTATTCCCGTCTCTGTTGCACCGGCTCACCAACTGTGATGTTACCGGCGGTTGTCATTCCACTATTTAGAACGCCAGACAGAATAGCCTCAGCCATAATCCCACCGCCGATGAAGGCTATGGTTAACTCTTTAGCCATTGGGTTCCTTTCTCAATACAACCCATTATAGCATCCATGAATGTCAAAGGATTTACTCAGGCAGATGCCCAGTGTTGGCTATATAAGCGGCTACGCGAATGGCTTCCTTCATCCCAGTCTCGCTGGCTATGCCCTTACCTGCAATATCGAAAGCAGTACCATGATCTACCGAAGTGCGCACAAACGGGAAGCCCAAGTTTATGCTGACGCTGCCATCGAAGTCCTTGACCTTGATTGGAATATGCCCCTGGTCATGATAGAGAACAAGTACAGCGTCGTAACTACCATCGATGGCCTGTGGAAAGACGGAGTCAGCCGGTATAGGCCCAGATACATCCATACCCTGCTTGCGGGCCTCTTCCACGGCTGGCACTATCTCATCGATCTCCTCACGACCGAGCAGCCCACCATCACCGCCATGAGGATTCAGCGCAGCCACCGCTATGCGTGGATTCTGGAACCCCCACTCCTTAAAAGAGTTGTGGGTTAACTCAAGCTTAGCGAATATATTGTCCTTCTTGACGTACTCTACTGCACGGGCAAGACTCCTGTGAGTTGTAAGGTGCACCACCCTTAGATTTCCGGCAGTGAGCATTGTAGCTACTTCTTTAGCTCCTGTGAGGCTCTGGAGCAGTTCCATGTGTCCTATGTCCTGGTATCCAGCTGCACGTGCGGCCTCTTTGTGTATTGGTGCCGTGGCAATGGCATTGATCTCGCCTGACAACGCCATTTCTCCAGCTTGCAGTATCCATTCAACGGATGCTTTGCCAGCCGCCGCTGAGATGCGCCCAGGCACTATGTCTTCGGCATTCAAGTTGCCGGGGTCAAGGATTGATATGGTATTCCCCAGTGCCTCGTCGGCTGAGGATACCTGCGTTATCTCAAGGACAAGCCCAAGATCCTGTACAATCTTATTAAATAACGGAGCGTTGCCTATTATCAGAGGATGGCAGGATGCAAGCACATCAGAGTGAACCAATGCCTTGGCTATTACTTCTGGTCCAATGCCAGAAGGGTCTCCCATGGTGATAGCTATAATTGGTCTGTCGCTCATGGGCCACCTTTCACTTTATATTTATATGTCATTATATGATATGAGCTATGACACTGCCTGCTGAGATTACTTCTTACCCACACTTCTCGTATCCGCACTCCGGGCAATGCTGGCAGCCTTCTTGGAATACCAGAAACCCTGCGCAATCTGGACAACTGGTCTTGCTGACCGTGCCGTTGCCGTTGGCCTCGGCTTTCAGTCTCAATCCCTGTTGCACGGCAAATGGAGTGGCTTGGACAAATTCGAAAGGCTCACTTTGTCCCTTAGGCATGTTCAGTGTCAACGGTTCCTGTGGAGCAGAATGAGCGTGTTTACTGATAACCAAGGCTACTGCGTCTGGAGCCGAGCGCACCAAGGTGCCATCGTCCCATTGTGGACAGCATGTGATCCCACTAAGCTGCTCAACCACCTGTTCCGGGTCAATACCGGAGCGTAAAGCTAGTGAAGCCAAGCGTGATATAGCCTCGAGCTGTGCTGAGTCGCAGCCGCCGGCCTTGCCAAGGTTAGAGAACACCTCGAAGGGGTGTCCGTCACGTGAATTGATGGTTATGTACATGTTGCCATGACCGGTGCGCACCCTATCTGTGATACCCTGCACCTGGGCTGGTCTGACCATGGGGGCAGGCAAGACAGCTTGAGAATACTCACCGCCCATGAGTGCCATATCTGTGAGACTTGCCTCCATGGCTGCCTGTGTTGCTGCTTCTGCGGAACCTGAGGTAAGTACCTCTGCATCACGGCTACCAGATCGATATACGGTGATGCCCTTGCAGCCCAATTCCCAGGCCATGAGGTAAGCGGTGCGTACATCTTCTCTGGTGGCAGAATTAGGGAAGTTTATGGTCTTAGATATTGCTGCGTCGACGCTCTGCTGGAAGGCAGCCTGCATCCTGACGTGATCCTGTGGAGATATGTCTGCGGAAGTAACAAAGACATCTTTAACCCACTCAGGCACATCATCACGTTGCTGGATGGACCCTCCATCGGCAAGGTATTCCATCAACTCATCGCTGTAGAAATCGTCCTCTCTGGCCACTCGTTCAAAATTGGCATCCACGTATATCAAGCTCTCACCACCCAAGATGTTATGTTTGTGGTAAGAGAGTGAGAAGAGGGGTTCGATACCACTGGAGCAACCTGCGATCATTGATATGGTACCCGTTGGAGCAACTGTAAGACGGCAGGCGTTACGCATTGGACGTCCCTGCTTCTGATAAATGCTACCATCGTAGGCAGGAAATACACCACGTTCTCCAGCCAGGTCCTCAGATATGGCATCAGCTTCCTGACGCACGAAGCTCATAATATCACGCCCCAGCTCCAAGCCTTCCTGGGAATTGTATGGAATGTCCATATCAACCAGCATGTCGGCAAAACCCATGACACCAAGTCCGGTCTTTCTAGTTTGTTTCGTCATACGCTCTATCTCTGCAACGGAGTATTTGTTGGCATCTATGACGTTGTCTAGGAATCGTGTTGCGATGCGTACCACATGGCTAAGTCGTTCCCAGTCCAGGGTCGGCTGGGCTTCTGTATTCACCACGAATTTGGCAAGATTTATGGAGCCTAGGTTGCATGACTCGTATGGCAACAGGGGCTGCTCGCCACATGGGTTGGTGGATGTCATACGGCCAAGGTGAGGAGTTGGGTTGTCCTCGTTCACCCTGTCTAAAAATATTGTGCCAGGCTCTCCGTTGAGCCACGCTCCATCTATCATGCTGCCAAAAACCTCAGCGGCGTTCAATCTGCCAACTACCTGTCCGGTGTGCGGGTCTCTTATATCGTATTCTTCGCCCTTCTGTGCGGCCTGCATGAACTCTTCACTAGCTCCTACGGAGATGTTGAAATTGTGGATATCCCCTTCCTGTGTCTTGCAAGTAATGAAGTCCATAATGTCAGGATGATGCACGTCCATGACGGCCATATTGGCACCGTCGCGCTTACCGCCTTGAGTCACAAGGGTGGATACTGATGAGAGATGGCGCAGCACTGCAACTGGCCCGCATGCCTTACCGTGAGTGGTAGAGATGCTAGTACCCTTTGGCCGTATACCTGAAAGGGCAAATCCCGTTCCTCCACCGAACTTCTGTACCAAGGCGGCTTCTTTGGCCGTATCCATGATACCTTCCATGCTATCTTCCAATCCTATGACAAAGCAGGCAGAAAGTGTTCCAGCTCCTGTACCAGCGTTCATAAGCGTGGGGGAGTTTGGAACATACTCTAGGCTGGCCATCACGCTATAGTACTTCTCTTCCCAGTAGGCAACATCAGCCTTTGGGTTGTAAATTGTCTCAGCTTCTGCGATTGTCCGTGCAACACGACGACATACATCAGACCAAGAATGTTCAATAGTTTTACCATGGCTGTCCCTTAGATAGTACCTCTTCTCAAGAACCACTTTTGCGTTATCTGATATCTCCAGATCTGCGGCCGGTACGACGGCTTGTTCACTCAGATCCATAAAAAGTTTTGGCGCTTTGCTTTGGTTACCAGAGTCGCTGCTCCGATTCCCGTTTGACAAGGATTCGACCACCTGATGAGTGACTGTAGGGTCATTAACGCCAGCAGCTTCTAAGGCTGCCAAGACGTCATTAATAATAGTTTTCTTTCCCCTAGCTGCCTTGCTTCCGTTTGTTCCTTCTGCGATGGTCATTAGTTCCTCCGTATAATTCTAAGCTGCGAACAAATCTTCCTTCAGCCTATCGATGCGTTAAGTAGTACGAATTAATGGATTCCATCCATATCCATTGGCAGACCCTGTGCTTGACGCGGCTTACGGCCGCGGCGACTGCGCTGAGATACGTACTCGATGATCAACGGCAACTGTGGCGACGCGTGGGGTTGCTCAATCGCCTGATGAGCCCTCTCCAAGGCTTCTACAGCTTCCTTAAAACTCTCAGCGTCAGCAAAGTCACGATACACACTGGCAAAACGTATATAAGCCACCGGATCCATGCTCCTCAAGCGCTCGATAACCATCTCTCCAATCGCTAAGCTGTTGATCTCAGCGCGTCCCAGTCCTTGAAGTTGGACCTCGACATCATCAACCAGCTTGTCTATCAAGCCAGTTGGTAGTGGCCTTTTAACGCATGCCTTCTGGATGCTACCTCTCAGCTTGTCACGTCTGTATTCTTCACGGCGTCCATCACGCTTAACTACCATGAGCGACGTGGTTTGAATACGCTCGTATGTTGTGAAACGAAGTCCACATTGCAGACATTCACGGCGACGCCGAATGCCTTCGGTAGCTTCACGTGAGTCTACAACTTTAGATTCCTGATTGTTACAATAAGGACAGTACATGATTTTTAAGTTTCCGGCTGTGGCTTAAGAGCACTATATGTAGTATCTAACTAACACATACACACCAAGGATTGTAAGGTTGAAGCAAATGAATCCTACTACTGCGAATTGACAGTGTCAATAGTTAACACCACCTTATTGTGTGTATTTTCGTGAGTGATGCACAAGATGCAAGATGTTTATGGCAGACATTGCCTCTAGCACGACACTATTAGAGGCATACGGAGTGAGTTTGCCGGTAATGTATACCAATCGCATGTGGCACGCAACAGTTCCACGGGGATGAGTCCGCTCGGATCAGGTGCACCAGTGACGTATGTGAATGCGTGATGTTTGGTATTCCTACGTATGACTGAAACCCTGGTTCACCTTATTATGTCTCGACGATACCTTCCTGCCTATTGCTCCTCAGCCACTAGACGGCTTGCCAACTGAAGGGCTTCTTCCTTGGTGGAGATCTCGCCTGCACCGTTGGCCTCCTGAATGGCCTCAAGGAGGCGTCCTACAAGAGCACTCGCTGGCAGGCTAAAGGTCTCCATTAGCAGGTGCCCGTCCACTAGACTAGGAGTCTTTTTGGGTGCACCTTCCTGGTCTATTCCTCTATGCAGGATGTGGCTTATAAGGTTACAGTGGCCTTGCCAGTCGTCTACCTCGATGCTGGGTCCCTTGGCTGACAGATAGTCCGCCATATTCAGATACAATGTGTCGACGGCAGCCTCACCCAAGTCTCTAAAGTAACGGTAGGTGGCACGCTGGGATGGTAAATCTACCCCCTGGCTCATCTGTGTCGGCCTCAGGTGATGCCTCACCATGGTACTTATGAGGTTGATCCCACGACTGCTGATGCGTAGGCGGCTCAAAATCTCCTGACACACACCCGATCCCTGTATATCGTGGCCAAAGAAGCGCATACGACCTGTAGAGTCTAAGAACTTAGTTGCAGGCTTTGAGATGTCGTGCAAAAGACCCGTCAACTTGATGATAGTGAGACGGGTATGCCCATCACTGACCTCCTCTTCGAAATACTCCTTCAGGGATGGAAGCCAGGGAGAATAAGAGATTATGTCATCCCCATCCCTGCCTTCCTTCGTAATGAGTCTCTCAACGTGGCCTGGGGTCTCCAGGCAGTGGTAAAAGACATCCCAATAGTGCTCTTTGGGCTGCTCCACATCCCTGGCGACCTCCAATTCCGGAATAAGACGACAAAGCAGGCCCAGGTCGTCCATGAGACGCACATGTACAGTTGCTTTAGGCTCCGCTAGAGTTTTTAGAAGCTCATCGCGCAGACGTTCGGGGGCCACGACCGAAAGCAGATGTGAGTCCCGCTTAATGAGATCACTGGTGAGCTCATCTATGGAAAAGTCCAGCTGAGCCGACAGACGTACAGCCCTCAGAAGACGCACTGGGTCGTCCTGAAAGGTGTGGTTTGATACAGCCTTTATGGTCTTGGTAGCCAAATCACCAAGCCCATCGAATGGGTCTATGAGTTTTTCCGTTGCTTTTGCAAGCCCGTAATCCATCAAGATTTCATCCAAGGAGTCGTCCAATGGAAGTGCCAGGGCGTCAATAGTAAAGTCACGACGGGCCATGTCCTGCTCAATGTCCCCTGAGAATGAACTTAAGTCAACACTCTTCTGTTTTTTCAAGAACACACCTCCCTTTTCAGGGAGAATCCCGTGCCATTGCATCTGTGAATTCAGCACCACACGGGCAATGCCACGGGATTCATCAAGGAGGACAAAGGTGCCGCCTATTTCATTTGCAAAGTCTTTAGCTAACGCAACAGCATTGCCTTTGACAGCTACGTCTACATCCAGGGTCGGCCTTCCCAGCAAGGCATCACGCGGAAAACCTCCAACCAAGTAGGCCGTTGCCTGGCAACGGATGAAGAAGTCTCTGAGAACGTGAAGCAATGGAAGTGTCTCAATCAGAGAGGATGTCACATCAGTCTCTAAGGGAGTTGGAGAAGTCAATTTTACTCAGATTGCACTCCGCTTTCATGGGGTTCAATTTTCCACAGCTTGTCGGAGCTTTCCAAGTGGTCTATGTAAAGTATACCGTTGATATGGTCTATCTCATGCTCAAGAGCCTGTGCAAGGAGTCCATCTGCCTTGATCCGTACCTCCTTACCGTCCCTATCCAATGCACGAGCTCTAACCTTAAGGGAACGGGTCAGTTCACCCCGGTAGTCAGGTATGCTAAGGCAGCCTTCTTCCACAATTCGCTCCCCCTCACGGCGGATTATTGTTGGGTTAATGAGAACACGCACCTCGTCTTCTTCCGGTATCTCAATGACGACCACTCGCTGTAGAATCCCAACCTGGTTGGCAGCAAGACCAACTCCGTTAGCCTCTCTCATGGTGTCTATCATATCGTCAATGAGCTTCTGTAGAGAGTCGTCTAGCTTACTGATCCGTCTCGCTTTCTGTCGCAAGACAGGATCTGGCAGTGTTCTCAGATTCAAAAGAGCCAATTAATGTCTCCTGACACGATCACTATAGTCTGGTTGCCCATTATAGTCTGAGTGTATACCCATGTAAATCAGATTGAGTTCTATTACGTAACAGAGATTGGATCTACATCAACGATCCATCCCTGTGGAATTTGTGTTTTCTCCAATAGAAAGGCCGGGTCCTGGCCTCTAAGTATGACGTGCCAACGATAGCGTCCTCTCACGCGAGGAGGATATGCGGGAGCCGGCCCAAGCATATCCACATCTGTGAGACCCCAGATGTCCCTCTGTCTTTTCAGCGATTCTCCAAATCTCAAGGCTTCCTGACGACACCTATCCTCGTTGGTGTGCACGTACACAAGATGCACGAGACGGCCAAATGGCGGCAGGCCTTGTTCATCACGGTAGCCTATTTCTTCATCGTAGAATTTCTCGTAGTCCTGAGCAGAGGCGGCGGACACGGCGTAGTGATCTGGAGAATATGTCTGCACCACCACCTGACCACCAAGCGGACCTCTACCAGTGCGGCCTGACACTTGGCACAGGAGCTGAAAAACCCGCTCACCAGCGCGAAAATCCGGCATATAGAGTCCTATATCGGCACACAGCACCCCAACCAATGTGACATTCGGGAAATGAAGTCCCTTCGCTATCATCTGCGTTCCAACCAATACCTGAGCTTCGCCTCTTATAAAGCTCTCCATTATGCTTTCGTGAGCACCCTTGGCAGAAGCCGTGTCACTGTCCCACCGTATGGCTTTCACTCCCGGGAATGCCTGTTCAACCTCTTCCATGACCCTCTGCGTACCCAGGCCAAGGTATCGTATACGAGTTCCACTACATTTCGGACAGGATTTTGGAGAGAGAAGGCGGTAATTACACTGATGGCATATGAGCCTCTCAGACTGTGCGTGATAAGTCAAAGGAAGATCGCAACGACGGCATCTAAGCGTGTGGCCACAGTCGCGGCACTGAACCAGGCTTCCACTCCCCCTGCGATTAAGGTACAGCATAATTTGCTCACCGGAATGAAGGGTGGTGGTCATTTCTTGGCTAAGTGTGCGGCTGAAGATGCTCCTGTTTCCTTCCTTCAACTCCTGCCTCAGATCTACTATAGTGACCATTGGCAACGGCAGATAGGAGGAAGTGTCCTGGCCAAGCCTGAGTCCGACGCGATGAGGCAATTTTAACAATTGATAACGACCATCCAGTGCGCGACTGTGAGAGACGATGTCCGGGGTTGCACTGCCAAGTATGACAACCGAGTTGGTCAATTCAGCCAATTTTACAGCCACCTCCCTGGCATGGTAGTGGGGAGAGCCGTCTTGTTGTTTGTATGTCCACTCATGCTCCTCATCGATAACAATAAGGCCAAGGTCATGCTGTGGAGCGAATATGGCACCACGAGAGCCTATAACGACACCGTAATTTCCTTCATGTATGCGCCACCACTGGTCGAAGTGCTCTCCACGCGAGAGCCCGCTGTGAAGAACCGCCACTTGGCCGGGAAAGCGGCTTCCAAACCGTTCGATTGTCTGGGGTGCGAGCGAGAGCTCCGGCACCATTGCAATGCCCCGTTTTCCTTTACTCAAAGCATATGCCAGTGCCTGAAGATAGACTTCAGTTTTACCGCTACCGGTGACTCCGTGAAGCATGAAAACCTGTGGAATGTGTAAATCTATGGCCAGTTCAATCTGATCCAGACAGTACTTCTGTTCCTCAGTGAGGATCAGCGGAGCATCAGGGATAAATGTCCTGCCTTCAAGCGGGTCGCGTTCTTCACGAAGCTGCATGCGGCGTACAAAACCCTTGGCCTCAAGTCCCTTTACAGCCGAAGATCCGAATTTCTTGTTAGCTTCAGTCAGGGATATTGTGGTGCCAAGTTGAGTAATATAATCCATGAAAGCGGCCTGCTTTGGTGCACGCACCCCGAGACTGAGTTCTTTTTCTTCCGCTCTCATAGAAGAATTGGCCTGTTCCAAATATGTAACGTATTTTGGTTTAACCACGGATTTCCGCCACTCCCATGATGCATCTACAACACCTTGGCGTATCAGAGAGCTAATAGCATTCTCTATGGTAGGACCCATCGCCTTGACCACAACATCCCGTCTTACTCTCCCATTTTTATATAGGTATGAGACCACTCTGTTCTGAGTCAGAGTAAGTTTGAGTCCGTGTACGGGGTGATTCAAAAAGAGGTAGTTATTAGCCCTCAAAGGAAAACCTGGTGGAATCATCAATGCTGCACAGTCAAAAAGTGGTGCCCTGTAATAGGAGCTGATCCACCGAGCTAATGCCAACTTGGGTGAAGATAAAACAGGCAGTGGATATGCCACGCTGGCAATTTCCCTAGTCTCCGTTACTTGTGGATCATTCGAGAGATGGAAGACGACTCCAGACAGGACACGGGAGCCAAATGGCACATGCACCAGATGACCAGGGGAAATAACTATTCCAGATGGAACGGAATATGTAAATGTACGATCGTACCCAGCCGGGGCATCAACGGCCACCTCGGCGTACTTCGTCATTGTGCAATTGTACCTTACAAGTGCGAAGTCAGCGAGGATTCCGCTTCTTGCTATCTGCCTCGGCTTCTATCTTCCTTGATGCGGGCAGCCTTGCCGGAAAGGGCACGCAGATAGTACAACCTAGCTTGACGGACGCGCCCATACCTCACAACTTCCACCGAATCTACAAGTGGAGAGTAATAGGCAAAGGTACGCTCGACACCTATCCCATATGAGACGCGGCGGACTGTGAAGGTTGCACCTGGGCCACCACCCCGGCTACGAATCACAGTTCCCTGAAATGCCTGAAGCCGTTCACGCTCTCCCTCTTTTATGCGAAGAGTGACCTTGATCGTGTCTCCAGCTCGAAACTCTTGAATCTTTGGATTTGGAGCTTGGGCTACTACGCTATCTACATCCATCTGACAGTCCTTCTATGGTAGTTCAATTTTTGATTATGTGTCGAATTCCGCATTGTATTGTACAGTGTGTAACCTAGAAGAACAAGATGCCATGTCAATTTGCGCAAGTATTTGAGTTTACAGTTTCTGCTATTTGAGCCACAAAGAGAAACTCACAGCCATATCAGGAATTCAGGATTTATGAGCAGAAAGAACATAGAGCACAGCAAATCTAAGGGAGCAGTGAACCTTTTATTGACCCTGCAGGTTCCGAATATAGTGCACCAACGTCCACTGCTCCTCTTCCGTGAGAAGTTTGTCAAAAACGGGCATTGTGGATTTAGACATTACGTCTCCCATCGCTGAGTAGTAACCGATCCGTCCTCCCCCACCAATAAAGAGAAGCAAGTCATTATCGGATGCGGTTATGGTAGCGGGACCAGTAACATCAGCAGGAGGAATACCTCCATATTTAATCAGGAAGTCTCTCATGGATCCATCACCCTTACCAGCGTCACCATGACACACAGCGCAGTTGATTCCAAAGAGGTCCTTTCCTTGATCCACGGTGCTTAAGCTCTTCGCTAGAACAAATTCCTCCACCACCAATGAGCCCTCTCCCACCAACTTAAAAGGCATAGACCCCTGTGCGGGATAAAGACGTGGAGGTTCCTGAGAGCGATATGACTGGGAATAGTGCATTTCGCTGAATAGCTCCACCTGACTGGTACCTCTGCCCCATGGCATACAGCCAGCGGCTACAACTCCCAATAACAGCACAGCGACCATAAGGCCAGGCCGGACTTTTCTACTAGGGAGTAGCGCCGATTTTCCGCGGAGATTCATTATCATGCCTTTAATGTTCTGCCCTTCTCGTGAATTATGTCTACTGCATTTCCATTCCGCAACGCCTGCTCCATAACATTTAACTTTTCTTCTGGACAAGTGACCACAAGACCTATATATCCCTCAGTTATACGCGGGTCGTACGGGTCAAGACGCGCCCGAGGCAGTCTAGATTCGAAAATTATTCCCAATATGGTGAAAATGACCGCTCCCAAAAGCGTACCCTCATAAGAGATGATTGTCATTGCAGGAAAGGCAAGAATTGGTTTACCACCAGTAACCATGGGCCAGGCCAATTGAGTCCCAGCTGTAAGCAAGAAAGCTACACTGAGCCCCATGAGTGCACCTATAAGAGGAAACACGTAGATGTGATGTTTTGGATCCTTCTCACCAAACGCCCCTTCTGGATACGGGCAGCCTGTGAGCACATCAAAGTCCTCCTGGGCACATCCAGCCGCCAAAAGTACATCGGTAGCATCTGCCGCCGTGTCCGCGTTGTCAAATAGTCCTAAGACGCTCTTATTGGTCATTATAGACCTCCAGAAATTATTCCTCCCGCATTACAGCGGGAACCATCACTTTTCCAATTTTAATTTCGTCGTGCAGAATCATGCCTTCTTTTGCATCTCCAAGTGGAATCAATGGGAAAACCTTGGCAAATAGAAGAACCAGCATGGTCACCAAGGCAAAAGTGGCAGTGACAATTGTAATCTCTACCAAGCTTGGCGTATATCCTCCCCACGTAAATGTGAAGTTTTGTTTCCTAGCTAGACCGGGAACTATGATTATAAACCGTTCAATCCACATACCGATGTTAACCAATATGGTTGTGAAAATCATCAGAGGTATATTACGCCGAACTTTTGGTACAAGCCACATTGACACCGGAATAACATACGAAGTAAGCAAGAATGTTATGAACAGGGCTTTCCACGGCATCTGGAAGACCTGCATTTCCCTCAGGGCAATCTCAGGTCCTTCCAAACTGTATAGGCCAAAGATGAACTCCAGAGCAAAGAAAAAGAACCATCCTGTAGCCACCACTATTAGCAGCTTAGCCAAGGCGTCTATATGCTCCATACGAATGTAGTTCTCCCACTTGAACATCCACCGTAATATAATCATCACGGTCACCACAGCAGAGACGCCTGAGTGAACCGCACCGATTACGAAGTACGGGGCAAAGACTGTGCTGTGCCACCCCTCTACGGACATGGCCGAACCGAAGTCCCATGACACGATGCTATGCACCGATACGAAAATCGGGAGAATTATGGCTGACAGCAAAATACCGGCTATCAGCTGTAGCTTCCACTGTCTGACACTGCCTCTCCATCCCAATGAAAGCACGGAATAAAGGACGTGTCGCCAGCCTGTTGTCCTGTCCCTAAGGACTGCTATGTCTGGAACAAGGGCGATGTAAACAAATAGAATACTGCTAGTCAGGTACGTGAATACTGCAGCAGGATCCCACACAAGCGCTGATCTAACGTTAGGATACACGCCGCGAGCGAAATCATATGGGAATACCCAATACATTACTCTCCACGGACGGCCTGCATGAATCAGCGGCATTGTCATGGCAGTCATTAGTGAAAATACTGTCAAAACCTCTGCTGCTCTGGTGGCAGGGCGACGCCATTCTGCCTGCACTAGCCTGAGAATGGCTGAAAGCATAACACCTGCATGGCTAATGCCGATCCAGAAGACAAAGTTAGTTATAAAGAATCCCCAAAAAACGGGGCGATTCAGTCCGGTAACTCCCAAGCCTCTGTTTATCATATATCCGGCCGCTGCAAACCCTAACAGTACAATAATACCCAAGAATCCCACCAATAGGAAATACCACTTCGGAGTCTCAAAGATAGATCGCAGAAGGTCGCGGTTAATCTGGGCGTCTGTCAGCCTTACTCGTTCCTGCATCCTTTACTGCTCCTGGCCTTTGGTGTTGTTTTTCATGTTCATCTCTTCAATTCTGACTATTCTGGCTTAGCCAGTACTTTAATCTGTATTTTCATAAAGCGGCGCATTCTCTGTAGAATGAGCCCTTCTTTCATTTCCCACATGGAAATTATCGGGAAAATCCTGCTGGCAAGCATGTACGTTAGCACGGCGCCAGCCAAACCTCCAATTATGACAAGTATGTCCGCTACTCCAGGGGCGTTGAATGGAGGAACCACATCAAGAGCATGAAGGCTACTGTCCTCAATAGAATAAGCAGGGACGTAGAACCGCATGGCATTGAAAAACGTACCTACAAGCACAATGCCGGCAGCCAGAGTAGGTCCCCATATGGTCTTGCGAACTATGTTCCACATTAGGATTACGAATGGAGTGATAAAGGACAACACGAACGCCAAGTAAAATGGAATATTGTATGTCTCAAACATCAGGAATTTTAGAATACTTATTTCCGCAGGTTGACGGCCGTACCAGTATGTAAAGAAGCCAGACCACCAAAAATAAAACCAGAGCAGAGACAGCGCCAAAAGCAGCTTGCTCAATGACCAGAATTGGTCAACCTCAAGGTATTTTTTAAAGCCAGTCTTCCATCGTAGGATGGCCATTGTAACTATTATAATGGCCACTGCAGAATGGAACCCACTTATGGCGTGAAACGCAGGGAAAATGGCGTCTTTCCAGCCAGGCACAAGGCTCATAGCGAAGTCAACACTAATCAACATGTGCACAACTACAAGAAGCATGAAGTAGAAGGCACCAAGAAGAGACACACCGGCATTTAGCTTTCTCCATTGATGAGGCATTCCAGTCCACTGCATAGCCATGAAACGGTATATATTCTGCCTTCTACCGCTGGCATGATCTCTTACAGCAGCCATGTCAGGTACGGAAGCAAAGAAAAGAAGCGCCAAACCACACACTACAAGAAGACCCAAGCCTATTGTATCCCATATGTGAGGGCTGTGACCTGGCCAGTTGAACCAGATGCTTCTTCGGCCATCTGTAACCGGGAGAACCCACAATAGTGGTACAAGCAGGAAGAAGTTGAACAGTCCAACAACCGCAAACAACTCGGAAATTCTAGCCAGAGGCCTGCGCCAGTGGGCCTTTGCCATACGCAAGGCCACAGATATCAAGACAGCAGACTGTGCAACTATGAAGATGTAAGCAAATGTTGTAGCATAGTATCCCCACACATTTCTGTCATCAAACCCCTCTGACAGAAGAAGTATGAATCCAATGACCCCAAGGCCAAAGAGGCCACCTAATACGGCTGCCACAGTCCAAAACTGCCTACCAGCAGACTCATGTCTCTGAAGGACGTCTTGAGTAAGCTCCTGCGCCGTCATTCCCCAATAGGACGGCGGCGCTGGATGGTGAAGCTCATGCATGTGTTTCCACCTCTACCTTGGCATGTATATCGACCTTCTTCAGATAGATAACATTAGGTTCTGTTCCTAATTCCGCCAGAAGCTTATACCCTCTACCGCCATCTACAAATTGCTCTTGTTTCATACGAGAAACCTGGCTATCAGGGTCTTTAAAGTCGCCGAACACCAAGGTGCTGGTTGGGCAGGCCTGAACACAAGCAGGGAGGAAATTACCTGCCTTCATATTTTCGTCCGTCAACCTCTCGCCCAACTGTCCTTCGATGGTACGCTCAGCCCTGCGCAAGCGCTGTATGTTGAATGTGCACTTCTCCATGATGCCACGACTTCTTACGGTGACATCTGGGTTTAGTTGGTTCTTCAGAGTTTCTGGCCAGACAGGTTCCCAATAGTTGAAGAAACGTACTTGGTAACTGCAGTTGTTGGCGCAATAACGTGTGCCAACACAACGGTTGTAAACCTGAACGTTCATACCCTGATTGTTGTGATACGTGGCGTATACTGGGCAAACAGGCTCGCAGGGTGCATTCTCACAGTGCTGGCATAAAATAGGAATAAACTTTGCTTTCACATTTGGGAACTCGCCCTCCCAATACCGCTCCACATGAATCCACTGGATAGCGCGGCGTTGTCGAAAACGATCCTCGGTATTCAGTGGTATGTTGTTCTCAGACTGACAAGCGACTACACACGCCTGACAGCCTGTGCAGCGATCTATGTCTACAACCATTCCCCACTTGTGATCTATTCTCTCATTAGCCATTGAAATCTCCTGTTTCCCCTATGCCGCTATCATCTAGTCCGGCAGTGCTATCTGTATTATTTTACCCGGCTCCAATTCAATCGCTGGTACGTTGCCCTCGAAGCGCGAGAGGTCGATATGCTCTCCTGTTTTCTTGATACTAACTCTAGTGGCAGCCCACGCCAAGGCTCCGGTATCACCATCGACTACTGGAGCCAAAATGGATAGAGTATTAACGCCAATGCCTTCTGCATATCGCTCTGAAAACTGCCCTGAGACCTTGTGACCCTGACCCACAGGCATTGATACGGTCCAAGGCGGCACAGCAGGATGGATGTACGCCGGCGCAATAACAGTACCGTTGGAAGATGTCACCTCCAACATATCACCCTCTCTGATGCCCTTTTCTCCAGCGGTCTTGGTATTCATCTCGACCCAGGTCCGCCAGACCATAGTTGTCACAGGGTCAGGCGCTGCCTGCAGCCAGGGCAGGTGAGCCAAGTTACCATCTGCGATGGAATTTGATAGGAACGGGATGAGGTTATATGTATCCTCCCCTGTTGGGCCTTCGATTGAGATATTTGGCCAACTTATATCCAGCGGCCGAGGGTCGCCCCCAATAGCATCCCCCTTGGCTTCGATATCCCACCAGCCACCCCTTTGGAGCACTCCATTCCAGAAGCCATCGAATGTGCCGGCCTTAACAGAGCCACGGTTTTCCATCCAAAGCTTCTCGGCTCCTTTTTTCAGCAGATCCTGGAAAGTTGGATTGTCGTTTCCATCAAGATCCAACCTACCAGCGAGACCTATGTTCAAAGACGCACCTAAAAGGAGCATCTCGTCGCCAAAACTGCCGGTTTCGGCATGAAATGGCCTAACTACAGGCTGTTGAAGACCCATAGATTGATAGCGTGGGCCCGGATCAGGGACGTCGTCGCCCCAATCCTCCAAGTAGGTGTGCTCAGGCAAAATAAGATTTGCCTTTGCCGAGGTCTCATCCATAAAGCTGGAGAAGGCTATTACGAAGTCAGCATTCTCCACAGCAGTGACGAAGTTAGCATCAGCCGGTAGCCCATAGACAGGGTTGACACCGCGCACCATAAGCACCTGAGGCCTATCTATATCCTTCCAATCTCGGAAGGAGGCTGGCACGCCCATGTTCATGACGTCCTGGCTGGCCAATTTCTCGATTGGAGGGGCGGGGTTGAAGAAAACGCCACCGTCTCTGTTTACGTTGTTAACAAGCAGGTTCAAGGAGTATATCGCCCTCAGGTTGAATAGACCGCTTGTGTGCGCACCAGCAGATCCTCCGCCAATGGCCAAGCTTGGTTGGTTATTCTGATCAGCAAAAGCATGAGCAAGCTCTACTATTCTTTCTTCGCTTACTCCAGTGGCTTCCACAACATCGTGATTACCAGGACTGAAGGCTTCCAAAGCCTTATACCCATCCCCTCCGGTCAGGACATTGACCGCGTCACTATCACCCAGACCGTCTCTGATAATAACGTAGATCATGCTCATGGCCAGGACGCCTTCCCCACTGGGCTTTACAGGAACCCACTCGTCTGCACTAGCCGCTGTCATCGAAAAACGTGAGTCGACCTGAACATGGACGCCGCGCTTACCAGGACCCTGCCGCAGCTCGCCGTATCCGCGCGAGTATTTCACAGGAGAGATCCATGTTGAAAGGAAGTCAGCCCCAAAGGAAATGAGATATTTGGAGTTCTCTATGTCAAAGTCAGGCAACCGGTCCTGTCCAAACACGTCCTTGACCGACTGGCGTAGCGTCACCTGTTCCAATGTCTCGAACGCCATGTGCTTACCACCATAGGCCTGGACAAATTCACTTGCCAGCAAAGCCAAGTGACCACGCAAAGGCTGAGTAACCAAAAGGAACTTACTCTTGTCGGAGAGATTTCCAAGGCTATCTGTAATTTTCCTACGGGCGTCCGCCCAAGAAATGGGTGAAAACTCCCCTGACGACCCTTCTCTAAAAAGGGGTTGCTGAATCCGATCAGGATGATACAAGGCCTGAAGCCCAGCTTCACTCCGGGCATTGTGCTTGCCTTGGTTGATAGGATAATCTGGATTGCCCTCTATCTTTTTGGCACGACCCTCAACAACCCTGACAATGATTCCACAAGCCTCAGGGTCTTGATGACATATGGTCGCATACCAGTTGTCTGTTCCAGTAACGAGATCCTCAGGCATATCCACAGGACTCTCTACCTGAAGCTCTTCTTCCGGAATACGGCAACCATTGAATACTACGGCTCCAACAGCCGAGACCCCTGACCACCGCAAAAATTGTCTTCTAGTTATTCCCATGGCTCGTTACTCTTCCTTAATAATGACACGTAGTGCAGTCTGTGGGAGCGCTGTAATCCCTGTGACAGTCAACGCAGTCACCCATTTTCAAACTACGAACCTGCTTAACTTCGGCCATGCCCGCAACATCGCCATGGCACGTTGAGCACACATTGCCGGCCATTGCGGCCTGCTCACCAGAGGGGAGCAGATTGCCAGTTTTTGTGAAAAACCGTATATGGGCTTCATGCACAAAGCGCACGTGGTCGGGCAACCTATGGACACGCTCCCAGACCACTGCTTCTTTATTATCCCAAGCAGCTACCAACTTGGCAACTTCAGGCAGGTCTGTCCCAATAACCTTATGACAGAAAATACATTGCTCCACCGGAGGGATACCGGCTGTTTCCCCTTTGCCCACATTCCTGTGGCAGAATGTGCATTCCAATCCAAACCCATTCATCTCTTCGTTGTTGCCATCCAGCTTGGGATTTCCGTCTTCATCAACAAGCATGTCAACACCGGCATGAACTGTGTGAGGAAAAGCTACGGGCTGCTCAGGAGCCCCTCCAAAACCAAAGACCTCGAATGGCGTTGTCCACCATGCTCGCGCTACGAATAGCACCAAAAACAATGTGACAAGGCCACCAACGCCAAGACCCCCTACTATTACCCCTATTGCTGCTATTCGTTTCATGAGTATTTAGTAATTACTCCCTTAATATATACCAGTAGTTCGCACTCTGTGCGTCGAAGACGAAACTAAGCATAGGAATCTCATATCCACCACCGTTCCCAAATACTCTTCAGAATGTGTGCCTCTGCAATGATTCTACTTATAGAAAAGAGAACCAATGTCAAAAAACCTAAGGCGCCTATATAGAAAATGCGCCGCGCTTTATTCAGTCTTTGAGGAAGGTGCCCAGAACTGATGAGGGAAGGAATTACGGCATGAGCCGCGAGGAAATTAAAACCAAACCCAATTGCAAAAAGGAGAATAAACCAAAAGAAATGGAGTAGATTACCTATCTCTCTCCAATCAACACTATTGATATATTCTGGATCCATATTTATCCTCTAAATACTTTGCAACAAACTTCACGTAGTGTACAATCGTGGAAGTTGCTAGTCAATAGGAAAAATGAGAAGTTCGCACTAAAATTCACAATCAATTCCAGGCAGGAGTGTATCATGACAGATAGGCAAGAGAAGACGTCACAGTTGATCAACAGGCGAGAGTTCATGACAAAAGCTGCCATAGCGATGGGAGCCACAGCGGCACTGGCAGCGATGACTCAAAACCTGCCATTTTCGCCATTTAAAAAAAGTGTTGCCAACCTATCTTCTGCGGATTCCATCTTCCTTCCAAAGCCAGGCTCTAGGTTAAGGTACTGGCGCAATAAGCTGGATCAGTTAAGACTGAGATAATCGTGCAATTTCATGCGAGCCAATACGAGAGAATCTCCTCATTTCCCCGCATGAAATTTTAGTTCTATAACTCTCCACAGACATCTCAGGATGTTCCAGTTTGCTATGTTTCAGTATGGAGGTATGTTTCATGGGTCAAATCATATTAAGACGTTGGTTCCTTATCGGACTTCTAGTTCTTGCACTAGGAATTTCTACTGGTTGTGTTACCAACGAAATTGCTTCCAACGCTGATATTGTTCTGGCGAAGATAGACGGGGATGTGGCTCCAACTGGACCAATTGAGTTCGAAGGCAAAACACTGGTCTACTCGACAGACATAGCCAACTTGGTCGCCACAGTCCAATCCACTAACCTTGAAATTGACAAGAAGAATCTGGTGATGGACTACCTTGACCTTCGAGAGAAGATAGATTGCATGCTTGACGACTTAGAAGCAGCCGCAAAGGATGACACGACCGTACAGTGCCATGGAACAATCTTGGTAGCTAAAGAGGGAAAGCACGGGCTTCTAAGCTTTGACGAGATCACAAAAGAGATCAACTCTATAGATGGCGAACTTGCCAAGAGGGAGTATCTGATAGGGTACCTTATCACATGGGATAGGATAACACGCATAAACAGAGTTGAAACGAGTCTGGCACAGATAAAGCGTAGTAATGCAATCCCTGTGTTTGGGGCGCTTATCAAGACAATCCATCGCTTCCCAATCCTGTATGAAGGCTATGAACTGGTGCCCAAGGACGATATCCCAAACATACTTGACCAGTACAGCGCTCTCGATACTGAAGAGGCCAGAAGAACTCTGGTAACAGATTACCTGGAGAGGTAAATAACCCCGCATTCTTCATCCAGCAACCACAGGTAACACATCCCCTATCGCCTGCCGAACTCACGCTGCAGATGTGCGGCACTGAGATGGATCATTGTGGGACGGCCGTGAGGGCAGGTGTTTGGCTGGTCGCTGGCCTCCAGTTGTGCAAGTAGACTCTCCATTTCTTCGCGGGCTAACACCTTCCCAGCTCTCACAGCGGAATGGCACGCGATAGAACGCACCATCTTCTCCTCCCATTCCAGGGCATGCTCTCTGTCCTGACCAACCTCCTCAAGAATAGCAAGGAAAGCTTCTTCTGGGTCGGCATCTTTGAGTGAGGAAGGAAGCGCCCGCAGTAAATAGGAGTGAGGACCGAAAGCTTCCAGATCAAATCCGTATCTGGCCCACTGGTCTCGATGGGCACCAAACGCTATCTCCAGAACGGCAGGCAGTTCAACAACCACTGACTCAAGCAGGCCTTGTACCTGAGGGGCACGATTTTTTAGTTCTTCCTTAACCTTCTCGTAAAGCACTCGTTCATGGGCTGCATGTTGGTCCACCATGTACATTCCTTCCGGCCCATCCGCGACTATGTATAGGTTCTGCACTTGGCCTAGCACCCTAAGCGTCGGCACTATTTCCCTGTGAGTGGAGAAGGAGTCAGTTCCTTCAACCGGATCAAAGAGCGAAATCGCCTGCTGTGTCTGAAGACTTTCGATTGGCCTTGCATATGTCATAGAAGTTTGGCCGTAGGAGGCAAAGTTGGAGCGCACTGATGGTACAGGTGCGAGTACCACTAGCGCACTTCGCACGGCGCGCTGGAGAGTCAAGAAAACATCCCTCTCCTGGCGAAAGCGCACCTCCAATTTGGCTGGATGAACGTTTACATCCAATTCTTGCGGAGGTACGGTGAGGCGAATAACAGCCAGTGGATGACGGCGTTCCATCAGAAACCCCTGATATGCCTCTTCCAAAGCATATGTCAACGAACGGCTCTGTATCCAACGACGATTCACAAGGAGGTTGATATAGCTACGGCTGGAGCGGCTGACGTCAGGTGGGCTTATCAGTCCGTCAACGTCTATTGTATCGATCCCATCACCGTGCGAAATTATTTCCAACAAGGCACGAGCTGTTTTAGTTCCGTAGACTGTAGAGCAAGCGTCTCTCAATGCCCCACTACCGAACGAAGTGAAAGCGGAGCGGCCGTCCACATCAAGATGGAATCTGACCTCCGGGAAGGCAATGGCAAACTGGTGAAGGACGGTCTGCACACGCGTTGCCTCAGCAGAAACCGACTTTAAGAATTTGAGCCGGGCCGGCACATTCTGGAAGAGGTCACTAACAGTAACAGAGGTACCAGGTGGGCTTCCCTGCATAGTGGTGCTAACACTATCTCCCCTAATCACTTCTACCCTAGTACCGGCGGTCTGATTAGCAGGACGAGTTATGAGTGAGACAGTGGATACTGATGCAATGCTTGGCAGTGCCTCGCCGCGAAAGCCCAACGTGGAGATAGCGTCCAAGTTTCCGTCCAGAGACAACTTACTGGTGGCAAATCGGTGGAAGGCAAGCTCAGCCTCTTCGGCTGGAATGCCGCTGCCGTTGTCAACAACTCGTATCATCGCAAGACCGCCACCCCTTATCTCAACGAATACTGCTGTAGCGCCAGCGTCCAATGAGTTGTCAACCAGCTCCTTGACCACGGAGGCAGGCCTCTCGACTACCTCGCCTGCGGCTATCCTTGCGGCTATCTGGAGAGAAAGGATCTGAATTGTCATAGTAATAGCTGCGATTGATCTTAACTCAGGAACGTTTGTGGGCTTTCCAAAGAATGGCTGTTCCTGACAACTATGGCAGAAATTATTGGATAAATCTCCTCCATCTCTCTGTCGGTATCTTTCTCATAGAGGTAGGCCCTGACCCTAACGCCGCCAAGTGCAGTTACAATGTCTGGGTAGTCGTCGATGACAATATCTGGGACAACAGTAACGCCCATGCCTGCCATCCTGCGACTGTAGTCGTAGAGTGGCTTATGGAAGCAATTGGTGATAAAGGATTCAAGACCGTGCTTCCGCACCTCAAACCAGCGTATGCCCATGCCAGACCAGATATAGAGAGTATGACCATCGTTTTTGAGACGCTGGAATATCTCGTGCACGCCAGGACGGAGGTTCCCGTTCATGGCGATGATTGTGTAATCGCAGTCGAAGAAAATATTCATTGTGTGGTATTGCTAAGGCTTTGGTCATTATAAAGGGCGCTAAACGAGGGAGGCAAGAGTGGTATGTCAAAGATCATACCAAATATTAGTACATCATAAAATGATATCCCTGGCTACTTTAAGCACTACCTCAGCTACTCCTCTGCTTCTTGCTGAAGCTGGTACAGCTTGTTGATAGCCTCCAATGGAGTCATGGATGACACGTTCAGTTTTTTGAGATCTTCCATCACTGGGTTTGCTATGGTGAACAGGGGGCGCTGTCGCGTGGCAGACTTCAGACCATCGCTCTCAAGCTCCAAGAGGAGCTCCCTAGCGCGGGTAACTACTGACGATGGCATACCCGCAAGCTGGGCTACGTGAACACCGTAGCTTCTGTCGGCACCTCCGGACACGATACGGTGCAGGAACACGACAATACCATCTCTTTCTATCGCTGCCACGCTGAGGTTTCGCACCCTTGGCAAGGTCTGGGAAAGCTGGATAAGTTCGTGGTAATGGGTGGCGAACAGGGTCTTGCACCCAAGCCGCGGGCTGTTGTGGATGTATTCTGCAGTAGAACGAGCAATGGCAAGGCCGTCGTATGTGCTAGTCCCGCGGCCTATTTCGTCCAAGATCACAAGGGAGCGAGCCGTGGCATGGTGCAGGATACTGGCTGTTTCAACCATCTCCACCATGAACGTGGACTGGCCAATGGAGAGGTCGTCCTGAAGGCCAATTCTGGTGAAAACACGGTCGACCAGTCCGATGGTGGCAGAGGTGGCTGGTACAAAACTGCCTATCTGGGCCATGAGGACTATGAGGGCGACCTGCCTTATGTATGTGGATTTGCCGGACATATTGGGGCCCGTGAGGATAACCACTTGTACATCATTATTGCTTAAGCTGGTGTCATTTGGCACAAAAGAACCGAGAGGCAGCGTCTTTTCGACGACGGGGTGCCGTCCTTCCTTGATTTCGATGACATTGTCCATGGTAAGTTTTGGACGCACGTAACCGAAGAGTGACGCTCCTTCGGCCAGTGCTGCAAAGACGTCTATATTGGCAACCGCGACCGCAGTGGAAGCGATGACATGACCATATTCGGTTATCTGGCTGCACACATGTCTAAAAATTGAGCTTTCCAGTTCCTCAATCCGCTCTTGGGCGTTGAGTAGCATGGACTCGTATTCTTTCAATTCAGGAGTGATAAATCGTTCACCGCCGACAAGAGTTTGCCGTCGTGTGTAGTCGGAAGGTACCTGGGACAAGTTGGAATTGCTGATCTCTATATAGTAACCGAAGACCCGATTGTAACCGACCTTCAGAGACTTGATGCCACTGCGATCCCTTTCCGTACGCTCAAGACTAGCAATATACTCACGACCGTTCCGTGAGACGTTCCTAAATTCGTCAAGGTCAGACGAGAACCCCTCCCGTATGATCCCTGTCTCCCCTATGATAGTGATAGGAGAGTTATCCAATGCCTGCTCCACCAACAATACCACCGGGGCACATGAGTCGAGGCCATGACCAAGCCAGGACGGAATTTTTTTATCCTCGTCAAACAACTTCTTCAGATGTGCAACGGCCTCGAGGCCGTTTTTCAGTGATACCACATCTCTGGGAATCGCCGCACCTGTGGCAATACGATTGAGAAGCCTTTCCAGGTCTGGTATAGATTTGAGGTATACAAGGACTTCCTCACGGGTAATCTGGTTTGTATAGAAAGCTTCCACCGCTCCCTGTCGATGTTCCAATTCGGCCAGGTCAAGAAGAGGCTGGCTCAGCCATCTCCGCAGCTGTCGCCCACCCATTGAAGTATTTGTAAAATCTAGGCTGGACATGAGGGAATGTGAGGCATCACCTCCTATATCAGTCTGGAACAGTTCCAGGTTGCGTCGTGTCTGATTATCAATGAGCATGAAGTTTCTTGGCGAATAGCTGTGAAGCTCTTGCAGGCGCTCTAAAGCTAGTTTTTGGGTTTTGCTAAGGTATCCTAGAATTGCTCCAGCGGCGCCTATGGCCAATGGCTTTCCCTCACAACCATATGCTTTCAGGGTGGCAACACCAAAATGCTCTTTGAGAGCCTGCTCCGCTACGTCAAAACGGAACTCATCTTCTTCAATGGTAGTAACGAATGACAAGGACACGGAGGACGGCAGGGATTGCCAATTAGAAAGCAACACCTCCGATGCACCCAGGCGGTCCAGCTCCAACGGCAGGTCGCCTAGAGGGATCTGGGTGGTGGCGAACTCGCTGGTGGTTATATCTACGTATGCAAGGCCGGCCTCTTCACCATTTACGACCACCGCTGCTAGGTAGTTGTTCACTCTCTGGTCAAGAAGAGATGTTTCCGTAAGCGTGCCAGGCGTAACCACTCTGACGACCTGACGCTCCACAAGACCCTTTCCTGACGTGTCCCCTATCTGCTCGCAGATGGCAACTCGGTAGCCACGTTTCACCAGACGTGCCAGATAACCATCTAGGGCATGGTAGGGTATTCCTGCCAGCGGAACCCGCTGTCCCTTACCCATCTCCCTTGAAGTGAGAGTGATCTCCAACTCACGCGCAGCCACATGGGCATCATCGTCAAAAGTCTCATAGAAGTCGCCCATCCTGAAAAGCAACAATGCATCGGGATGTTCCTGCTTGATCTTCAGGTATTGTTGACGGATTGGAGTCGGTGAATTCATATCTTGGCAATATTACAGGACGACGTAATGCAAAGAAATAGCACAACTGCTAAAAACGTATCATATGGCAGAGTCAGAGTAAGCGGAATACACACAAATGCTATGCTAAACGCAAAATATGTGTTTACACGTAGGCACAAAGAGAGGTTTCCAAAATTACTGTTTCCAAAAACGCTCTTCTGTAACCTCGAAACCCCTTGGAGCAACAATGGCTTTCACATCTTCGATCATTCCGGGATGTCCGCAAGCATAAACCATGGTAAATTCGGATGACAGGCCATATTTGTCGAGATACTCCTCGACAATATGGTTCACCCTACCAGTTACTCCTCCCCACCCAGCATTTGTCTCTTCATGCGGGCGGCTCACAGTTGGGATGTATGTTACAACCTCTGGATTGGCGGACGCCAGATTCTCCAGTTCTTCTCTGTAACCAAACTCAGCCTGATAGCTAGCGCCCTGCAGTATATAGAAGTGGTGCCCCACTTCCCCACTATGGAGGTAGCTCCTGAGCATGCTAACAAATGGTACCACTCCTGTAACCGTAGATACCATAAAGTGTTTGGTGTATTTTTTATCCATGAGAAAGATGCCCTTAGCCCTTGGGCGAATGCTAACTTTATCACCATCATGGAGATTCCATAGTTTGGTTGTCAACGGACCTTCCGGGACAAGCTCTACGAACAATTCTATTGCAGGCTCATGCGGCCCTGACACTATGGAGTAGGCTCGCTCGACGTTCTCAATGCCAATGGTGCAATACTGACCAGGTTTGAACGTGAAGGGAGTTTCCGGCAACAGCCAGAGAAACATCAACTCACTGCTCAGGTCTTTTCTTTTTGTAACGGTAGCCATAGGTAATTCTGGCATAAAACCATCCATTTCACAGGATACTCTTTTGTAATTTAGCAAAAAGAGCACCGCAAACCGAGACAGGCTTAAAGTCTCACACGCCTGAGTAGAAGATCTACGCTTTCAGCTTTGCCAGCCTGACCATGGTCACAGGGAGACCCGGCACATGTGACATAGGGTCAGGGTCTTCACTGCTCTCCAGCCGTGTCATCAGGTCGCCGAACAGGAATGTAGCGGAAACCGTACCTCTGAAAGCATCAGAGGTGATTGCGGCCTTAGCTCGGATTCGCTCACTGGCCGAAATTACTTCCACCCAGTCCGCTTCCTCGATACCCATAGCGGAGGCGTCTGATGGATGCAGCTTCAGCAGTTCGTCACGCTGTATGTAGTTCTTCTGTCCCGCAACCACGACTTCCATCTCAACCTGTGACTGATGGAGCACACGACCAGCCAGGAAAAGGAGAGGGAAGTCGTTAGTGGTCATTAATTGGACTGCATTATTCATCTCCAAAGGAATCAACCTAGCCTTCCCGATTGGGAAGCTTTCCATGTATAGAACAGGGCTGCCTTTATCTTCTAATGTAAAGCATGGCCACTGAATGCCGTCGTTCAGACCTCCAGTAGATGGGAGCAGCTGACTTGGTATAGGGAAGTTTGGCATTAGCACCGGTTCCAGCACGCTCTTCTTAGAGAGAAGACGCTGATACGTGATACCTGCATAGAGTGGGAGCAGATTGGAAATCTCATCCATCACCTGGGCTGCACAGTGGAAATCGAAACCTTTGGCGTTCATGGCTTTTGCAATCTCGCAGGTTATCCACCAGTCTGGCCTTGAACCTGAGTTCTGTATATCCAGTACCTTACGCAACGGCTGCACACGTCTCTCCAGGTTTGTGAACGTGCCCTCTTTCTCAGCGAATGTAACAGATGGGAGAACTACGTCGGCCACTTGTGCCAGACCTGTAAGGAAGGTGTCTTGCACCACCAAGAACTCCAGTGCTCGAGCCGATTCAATAGCATTTCCAAGGTCGCCGTTGGAGAAGCTGGAGTTATCCCCAACCACCAGCATTGCCTTGATGTTTCCTGCAGATATGGACTGGAAGACCTCGTTGATGCCAATACCCCTGCCGGACGGAGGCTCAACACCCCAAGCTTCCTGTAAAGTCGCATGAGCCGAGGTGTCGCCTACGGCCTGATACCCTGGCAGGAGGTTGGGAACGCATCCAACGTCCCATGAGCCTTGGTCATTTGTGCCGGACCTTAAAGGATATAGACCCCCGTTGGCTTTTCCGATGTTTCCAGTAAGAAGGGCCAGGTCAACCATCGCATTCACACAATCGACTCGCTGTAACTGTGGAACTGTATCCAGAGAATAGACAATGGCCGCAGGGCTGTTTTCAGCAAAAATACGGGCGGCCTGGCGTATTTCGTCCTGTGACACGCCGGTTATTTCCTCAACCTTGTTGAGATCGAACTGCCAGATGGAATGTTTGAAGGCATCCAGGTTCTCGCATTTATCTCTCAAGAAGATCTGGTCTTCCAGCACTTCGTCAACTATAACCTTGAGCATTCCACCAAGCACAATTGCATCAGTGCCGGGCCGTGGCCGTATCCATGTGGTGGAGTAACGGGTCAGCTCAACCTCTCTAGAGTCTATAACGATGAGCTTGGCACCATTTTTGACAGCCCGTTTCACGGGCACAGCCACCACGTTGTGTTCCTCTGTGGTATTGGTTCCAACGGTCAGGATGCACTTGGCGTCTTCCAGATCCCAAATAGGGTTGGTAGCGGCAAGATACCCAAGGGCTTTCCCCAAAGGCTCGACCATCTCAGGCTTGAGGTTTGAGGAATGGTCAACGTTGTTGGTCTCCATAACAACGCGTGTGAATTTCTGCAACAGATAATTTTCTTCATTTGTGCCGCGGTACGAGCCTATAGCGGCAAACTGGTCGCCCTTGTACTTGGCAAACTGCTCCGCCACCAAAGCGAGTGCTTCTTCCCAAGAAGCCTCTTGTAGAGATCCATCACGCCTTATAAAAGGCGTCTTGAGACGGCTACGGCTATTTATGAAGTCTAGACCAAATTTCCCCTTGAAACAGGCCTGCCCATGATTGGCATCGGCCTCAAGCACTGGGATGGCACGGATGACCTTTCCACGCTTGTTCACTTCCAGTTTCAACTGGCATCCAACGGAACAGTGAGGGCAGGTTGTGGATACGCGATCAACAGCCTTTTCCCACTTGTAGTCAGACTCAACGAGAGCACCAACGGGACATACATCTATGCATGAGCCGCAGAACTCGCACCCAGATTCCAAAAGCGAGGCGCCGTGAGCTGGGCCTACTAGGGATATGCCGGATCGATCTGTGAAGGTTATGGCGCTATCTCCACGCAGTTCTTCGCATGCTCTCACACATCGGCCACATACTATACACAAATTTAAATCCAAGTCATAAAAAGGGTCTTTGGTCAACACAGGAAGATTACGGTACTTGTAAGTCAGTGGTGTTACGAGCCCAGTTCCGACAAAGATAGTGGTGTCCTTAAGTTCGCACCGCTCGTTCTTGGGGCAAGCAACGCAACGATCCGTTACTGAGACATGGCGCAGGCATATGTCTTCAGGGCCACACAGATTAGCACCATTGATGTCGGTGCGATGGCAAGTAAGGCATCCGTGTGGGTGCTCAGAGATTACAAGCTCCGTTATTCCCTTACGCAAGTCCTGTAGCTTAAGAGAGTTGGTGCTCACAATCATGCCATCGGCCACTGGGGTTGTACACGATGCTGGGGTCCCACGTCCGTTCTCAACCTCAACAACGCACATACGACACGCGCCAAAGGGCTTCATACCAGGGTAGTAACAGAGGTACGGTATGTACAGCCCGGCTTCCATAGCCGCCTGCAGGATGGTTTTACCAGGCTGAGTTACTATTTCTTGTCCGTCGATTGCCAAGGTTATCGAAGAGACCATTGTTCTCCTTAGAATTTAAGCTCTATAGGTTGAGCAGATGTCCATCTGGACCGAGTACGCTGTGGAGTAAAAACTGGCACCATGCATTGCCCAGTGGGGCACCGCTTTTCCTCCATATGTGCTATGAAGTCGTCAGGGAAGGAACGCAGTGCAGACTGGACAGGATTCCATCCAAGTTGCCCATGTCCACAGAGGGATGTAGCAGCCATGTTCTGCCCTACGGTACGCATAAGCTCCAGGTCCTGAGGCCTGCTCTCGAAGCTTGCTATGCGTTCAAGTATCTCTATAAGGTTTGTCATACCAAGTCGGCACGGGAAGCACTTCCCGCATGACTCATACTGGCAAAATGCCACGAGCAGTCGTGTCATGTTGACCGCACACGCACGGTCATCGGCAACGATGATACCCCCTGAGCCGAGTATGGCGCCAGCCTGCGACATGACCCCAAAATCCAACTCTATGTCCATCTGGTCGGCGGGGAGTACGCCTCCAAGAGGGCCTCCAGTCTGAAGGAATTTGACATTTCTACCATCCGGCACTCCTCCGACCACGTTCTCTATGACATCGCGGAGAGTGATACCCATTGGCACTTCCACCATACCAGGCATGGCTATGTTGCCGGAAAGACACAGGATAGCTGTGCCTTTGCTGCCTTCAGTCCCTATTCCTGCAAACCACTCCCCTCCCTTTGAGATGATCTCAGATACGTATGAGAGGGACTTGATGTTGTTGATATTACTTGGTATGCCCCACACTCCGTAGGCAGCAGGAAATGGAGGACGCGCACGTGGCATGGCCCGCTTCCCTTCCACGGATTCCATCAGGGCCGTTTCTTCTCCAGAGACATAGGAATCGCCCGTAAGCGAAACCTCCATGTGGAAGCTGAAAGAGGAGCCAAGGATGTTGTCTCCCAACAATCCAAGTTCGTAAGCCTGCTCAATGGCGTGCATTGTGCGTTGTACTGGGCCTTCATGACCGTGGCGAATAAAAACAACGCCGTTGCTAGCCTCAGTGGCAAATCCCGCCAAAATAGCTCCTTCAATAAGGGAATGCGGGTCGCTCTCAAGGATGCCCTTGTCATTATAAGCACCAGGGTCGCCCTCTTCGCAGTTGCACAGAATGTACTTCAACGGCCCCGGCGAGCGGGCCAAGAAACTCCATTTAGTGCCCGTTGGGAAAGCCGCCCCTCCCCTGCCACGTAGACCTGAGTCCTGCATTTCTTTAATCACGTCTGCTGGTTCCATCTTTGTGATGGCCTTGTTCAAGGCAGCATATCCGCCCTTGGCTATGTACTGATAAATGTCCAACGGATCTATGTGGCCACAATTGCGCAGCGCTATACGTACCTGGCGGCTCCACATTGGCAAGTCTTCTAATCGCGGTATGCCATCCAGGTTACCCTCACCGGAATATGCCAAGGCAAGATCCGGACGATGGTTGTCTCCGACAATGTAAGATTCCACCAAGTCTGGAACCATCTCCGGAGTAATATTCTTGTAGAACACGCGTGGCTTTCCCGGCTTCAGGATGTCCACCAACGTCTCAGCGTAGCACAGGCCAATGCAGCCTACGGCGCTAACGTTAGCGGCGATGCCACGTTTGTTCAACTCGGAATTGATAGCCTCTATGACCTGAAATGCACCAGAGGCTTCACCACATACAGCAGTGCCAACCCGTATCCAGGGTTTATCGCCAGCCTCCAGTTCATGGAAACGGCGTTGCGACTCTTCTAACAGTTCTTCAAAACTAGACATAGTTTCTCACTAAGGAATTACTTAGGACTCCCGCTCTGTAGTTGAGAGACAATCTCGACAACTTTTCTCACCATAGCATCACCATTGAGACCACCAAGGGCCTGCGGGCCAATGATCTTATGGTCGATGCTGATAACAGGACCTTGAGAACACGCACCCAAGCAAGTGTTGTATTTCAGGGAGACTTTGCCGTCAGAGGTGTCTCCCTCTTCCGGGAGACCAAGAGTTTGGAGCGCGGCCTGAAGGATCACCTGTGCTCCCAAGAGATGGCATGTCGGACCCCAACATACTTCGACTATGTGCTCACCGGGAGGAGTAAATCTGAAGTTGGTGTAGAAAGAAGCGACGCCCCAAACATCATTGATAGTTGAGTTCGTGTAGGCTGCTACTTCCTCGATGGCTTTTGGAGGTATGTAGCCTACAGCATCCTCTATGGCCAGAAGCGAGGAGAGAACAGTAACAGTCCTAGCACTCTGATTTGCCAGGGCCTCGCCGATTTTCCGTGTCTGGTCGTCCTGGTTGTTGGTCAACCTATCTCCAAGTGTATCGTGATTTTCCTAACTATGGGATGGTAGCACAATGAAGGTAAGGGTTCAATGAGGTTTTTATAAATTCAGCATGGTTTCATGCGGTGAATCCAGCGTCCTCAAGATAGTACAATTTAAACACAAATTGACACGGGAGAGTTAGAACAATATAGCCCAGAGCAAGAGACCCCAGATGGAAGTGTACATAACAGAACAGCCAGGCACAGGCATACAGCACTTGAAACGGTCCGTAATGTAATCCTAAAGAACCAACCTAAGGCTAAGGGTTATGAGGCTATAATATAACTCGGCATGCTATGTCTGGTTCCATTATAGAGGCACCCCGTGGCCAAGAGTGGAATTAAAATACACACCACTCTGCAAGGATATGCCCTGAGCAGATCAACTCACTCGCTGGTCGCAGGAGGAGCGTCTGGGATGGGAGGAAGCAGGTCAGGATATTGGACGGAAAACTCGCGGTACAATTCTTTGGAAATCCCTATGGTGCTTCCCCTGCCGTGTCCGGGCAATATAAATGTGTCGTCGGGAAGGGAAAATAGCTTCTCAGTAATACTACTCAAAATCTGCTTGGTTGCCTCCATACCATTACTCTCCCCCGGCGCTTGCGCATACAGCGTATCACCTGTAAAGAGGTAAGTTCCAACTAGATAACATACAGATCCAGGAGTATGGCCAGGAGTGTGTATGACATGGACGTCAACGGTTCCAACATTGATGGTATCTCCATCGATAACTAAGACATCTGGAGATACCGGAAGATCACCAGCGTCCTCCGGGTGAGACGCAACGTGAGCGCCAGTTGCATCAGCGATGTCCTTTAACCCCTCAACGTGATCGCTGTGCCGGTGGGTTATTAGAACGGCATTGACTTGGGTTCCCTTTGCCTGTTCCAGCAGGTTCTCAGAATCCAACGGGGCATCGATGATGATGCTTTCGTTGGTCTCGGGGCACACTATGAGGTAGGAGTTGTTACCCTCGGAGCCACAGAGCGTCCAAAATATTTTGAATTCTTTGTCATAGAGAAGTTCCATGTTAGCCAAAATCCTGCATCATCAAATCTGCAACGTGCTTGCCCATACGAACGCTGTAATTGGTGCCGCGATCCTCGGGATAGACCTGGGTGGTATTTGCCAGATACAGGCTTTTAATAGGCGTCCTGTGGTCGGGTAATTGCTCCGAATAGTTGGTGCCTATTATTGGCTGCGCCGCTGCCACTTTGTGGTAGTGCCACTGTTCTATCCAGGAACGGTCGAATCGGGGGTTTATTTTCTTCAGATGTGGTATGTACTCCTCCAAAAGGTCGCTGTCCTTCATGTTGAAGAGAGGGCTGGCCTCATCAAGATAGTTGGAGATGTACAGAATATGCTTGCCGCCATACATGGACGGATCTACGAAGTTGGTCTGCTCAATTAGGCCGACGAACGGGATTGAGCGGTCTGCAATGTTCAGCCAATAGATGTCTGTCAGGGGTTCTTTGAGTTCCAGAATAACAAGGACGGCGGCTAGATAGTCGACACGTTGAAGTTTATCTACGTAGTCCTCGGGCAGCGAAGGGACAAGGCGCGGAAACACATAGGACGGTGTTGTAGAGAGCACGGCATCATAAGAGTGTATGACAGAATTGCCACCAGCGTCCTGGACCTCCAACCCAGTGGCCCTGCCATCCTCTACTATGATGGACTTTACCGGTGTGGAAAGGTGTATCTTTCCCTCAAGCTCTTTGATACGCTCAGCCAACACCTCGAATACCTCAGCGAAGCTACCAAGCGGATATCCGAGGCGTTCTCGCTGCATACCCTTAAGCCCCTTGCCGCGGGAGGCGAATCGGGTTTGAATCTTCCCCCAGAACCATGGCATACCGACCTTGTCATAGTGCGCTCCGAATTTGCCCCTCAACAACGGACCCCATACGACGTCGTACACTCCCTTGCCAGCGTACTTCCGTATCCACTCGGAGGCAACGAAAGACTCAAGTTTGCGCCAGTCCTTGTAACGGCGTATGTAGAGAGTCACGAGACCGAGCCGAAAACGGTCGATGAGGCTCAGAGGCGTGAAGCGTAACAGGTCAGTTGGCGTCACGAAGTTGTATATCTTACCGTCGTAGAAAATGCCAACCGTCGACTCAATCCACGCCATCTTGGATCCGAGTCCCAGCTCATAAATAAGGTCCAGTATATCGGTGTCGCTGGTGAAAAGGTGGTGGTAGCCCCTCTCCAAACGGCCTCCACCAACATCAAATGTGGAGGCCTGACCACCAAGGAATGAAGCGCCTTCATACACCGTCACTTGGTGACCGGCCTTGCCAAGATTATAGGCCGCCGCCATGCCTGCGGCGCCTGCTCCAATTATTCCTACTTTCATAGAGGTTCCTCAGCTTTCAAGGGAGTTCCTAGAGGGTTAGATGAGGATGTTACAGACTGCGCACGGCTCTCCCTTGTGAGTTGCCCAAGCGACATCTTATCCATCCATAACAATACAAAGCCAAGCAACGTCACCGGCACCAACAAAGCCGTGTGGACCACGATGGTGTACGCTCCGGCGATACTCGCCTCAACACCAAGCAATGTGAGCGAAGTGACCGCGGCCACTTCAAACGTGCCGATACCACCGCCTGCCGCAGGCACTGACGTTGCCAAGTTGGATACGGATGTAACCAGCAAAACTACCCAGACCATCTCAGTCAAACTGAATACCTGATCTAGGTTGAAGGAGAAGGCGAGAAAATAGTACGTCAACGCTTCCAACAGCCACACTGGTAGGGAAAGAAAGAAGACTGCCATAAGACGACGTGGGCTTTGCAGGACAGCCAGACCATCAATAAACAAGTGCGCTAGTCCGTTTACCCGAGATCCGACCCGACCAGGGAGAATGGCTGTTATACGGTCTACCAGTACCTCCAACCACCGCGGCGAAGATGAAGCGACGACCATGAAAGCGGCTATCAGTACAAATGGCATAGACATAACGAGAACAAGAATTACCCACGATATGCCAGCCTTTTCCCCAAAACCCTGAAGCAAGTTTAGCAGTGGAAAAAACATAGACACAAACGCGGCCAAAAACAAAAGCGTAAGGCCATCGAAAACACGTTCAACAGCGATGGTTGCAAGCGCTGATACCTTGCTGACTTTTTCCCGTTCTCCCAGGTAGTATGAGCGCACAACCTCTCCCAGACGCACTGGAAGCAGGTTATTTGCCATGTAGCCAACCACAACCACAGGATATAGACGTGCTACCGCAAGTTTCTTCACAGGCGCCAAAAGATACTGCCAGCGCAGCGCACGGAAATATACGGCAACAAAGTATACCAAGACGGCAGGCATTAGCAGGAAGTAGTCTGCCTCTATCAGTTTCTCCCATGTTTCTCCAATGTTTATACGGGAGAAAAATATACCTAGGAAAAGGAGGCTTATTCCAATGGCCAGCCAAACGCGGTAGGACTTAAACAAGGACAAGTCTCCATGTTGAACGCTTTATGACAACTAGTCAGGTAATCAGTATAGCTTTAAGAGATGAATTGAGACAAGCAAGCATGGCACGTCCTGCACCCATAAACGCAGGATGAAAGGATAATTGATTGAATCCAAAACTCTACTCGGCTTTTGGAAAATAGGCGATGGCCCTGTTATAGAGAAAATCTATGTCCGTTTTTCTGTAGATAAAGTAGTCGAGTCCCTCACGCCACTTGTCCCTATTAAAGAGGTTCGTGAACACGTCCCCTGTGCTGAAGCAGGGTTCCACTGGCGTTTCGCTACAAGGCTTGTATCCTTCGGCAGGCCACCACAAGTATAGAAACTCTTCTGCTGGTGCATAATTATGAGCGAACTGAGCAACCCTATGTTTGTTGCTGTCGCTGATGAGCAACACAGAGCCTTTGGGAGTTTCGGTCACATTGCTCATATCAGCGTAGTCTACAACCTTAAAGTTCCGTAGATACCACACCATTCCCCAATATATGTCCTTGTCCACCGTCAGATGCAGATTTTCTCCTTCGCCAGTTTTCTGAGCCACAGTCATAATCTCATCCATAATCCTGAGCACGTCCCCTGAGTCTTGAGCGTACACCAACATCTCAGTTGGCACATCACCGTTGATATAGCTGGCCTGCCATCCCGCCCTTACAGCAAAAACCAACAGAACCAGGGCAAAGGAAATCACCACCACTTTCAAACCGTTAATTACACCAGACCGCAAAAGCAGATGAATCCCAAGCCCAATCACGGTGGTAGCAATGGCGAGCAGCACCCAAAACTCCAGGAAGTTCATGAAGTTTCCGCTCTCTATACGATACAGTAGGAGCCTAAGGAACAAATACAGCAACAGAGCCGTCATTGGAGCCAAATACAGCCCGCCGGTCCGCCAAACACGTCGCCACGCGACAGCATCTATGATGTCTCCGATGAATTTCCCCGACAGCACTATCATTGGAAGGGCAATGTTCACCACCAGCCAGGGCATCTTTTCCCCAGCAACTGAGTAAAGAACGAATGTCATAACTGTCCAATACACAAGAAATCGTGTGAAGCTGTTACCTCTGAAGACATAGTAAACGATCGCCACAAGTGAAAATAGAAACGGCAGCAGTTCGTATATTGGAATAATTACCAAATAGTAGTACCAGGGCTGGTCCCCACGGTTCACATCTTGCTGCACCATCCAGTATCCAAGAGACTGCCACATGCCGCTGCCGATTCCAGCTATGTTTGTGAAGAATGTCGTATACAGAAGCAGCCACACTCCATAGAAAACGGCTGCATAACGCAGCCACACGCGCCGGTCCCAGTTGGTGCCTATCATGGCTGCGAACCACAGAAATCCTATCACCACAAGAAAGGCGATGACCATTCCTTTGGTAACATCCAGGTTCTGTATATTGAAGAGAAGTTCCCCGGATGGAGCGCCTATTGGGCCGGGCCATGGCAATTTCCCAGAGTTGACCAAGACTATTCCCGCACTTGTCAATTTATCCTGAAAGAAACTTACGATTGCAGAAGCCTGTGGGGCTGTAAGAGTAGCCAACAGTACCATGAAGGCACCTGCGCGCGCGAACTGCGATAATCCGTGTGGAGTGCGAGGTTGTTCATAGGTGAATCCATAGCCATTCACATAGTGGTACTCGCCCTGATCGATAAAAGATTGGCCTCTAATGTGTTTAGGTCTACGCAGTAGCCAGGGAATCCAATCTATAGACGAGACTATCAGCAGGTAGCTGCCAAGGATCGCCACGACCATAAAAGTCGTCTCCTTAGTGGCAAAAGCAAGGGAGAGTATAATTGCGGCCCAATAGAGATAGCGCGACTTTCCATGATCGATGAAACACCAGAGAAGCACAACTAGTGCCAGTGTCCACACCGCCATGATTATGTCATTGCGAGCATAACGGCTGTAGAAAAGCATCATTGGTGAGAATGCCAGCAGTGTGGACGTTACCAGAGCCCCTGTCGTACCAAGACGATGGCGAAGGAAGTAAGGAACACCCACAAGGGCGGTGCCAAAGATGGCGTATAGTACGCGTGCGATGTAGTCGCTATCTCCAAATAAGAAGAAAAAGGCAGCAACACCGTGAAACTGAAGAGGACCGTGCATGAGAGGGGAATGCTGGAAACCAAATCCATCGGCCAAGCGGGCACTGTAGTACAGATGCAAGCTCTCGTCATAGCCAACGGCCCTTGAACCAAGGTCCCATAGCCTCATGGACAAAGCTATCAGGATAAGAGTGGTATAGGCAATGACCTCCCAATGCGGCGCAAGCGCTGCAATCAGGCCTCTATACTCATGACCCTGCATGGAACCGGATGAGGATTCGTCATTCATTGTTAAAAGGTTACTCTCGCACACTGTATATTGTCACATAATCTTGGGAAAACACCGTGTCTGCAAACTGAGCAAACTTGAGCAGCCCCTGAGTTCCATATGAAGCTTTCTCTCGTTGTCCAACCACCACATATCGTATATCGTATTTATCAATCAGACGCAACGCCTCCGAGACATCCAATGTGTCGTATATCATTCTCACATCTTCTTCCCTACCTTCGAATAGCTCACGAGAACCGCGCCATTGTTGTTCGTGCCAGGGCCATCCAAGAACTGTAGGAAGTCCAGTGCTACTAGATATTCTACTAAAAGGACTCCAGCTGTTTCCAATTGCCTCCAGCACAGCCTCGCCTTCCTTGCCATTGTCCTGAAGCCAGCGGATAGCGGCGTACTCGCCAGAGTTACTGCGTGCGATGTAAGCAAGTCCGTCAAGACTGGTATCGCCTCTGAACTGCCCGCTTTTGGTAAAAGCCGCCTCTACCGGATAGTACAGGCTAGATATAAAAACGATACCAATCAGACCCCACCACCCTCTCATCACCAGACGAAGGAACCATTGAGACGGAAACTTCATTAAACTGAAGAAGTATAAGCAAAATGCCGAGGCGATGGCAAGAAGAATCCATGCCTGATAATACACCTTGAATATAGTGTTCATCCGATTGTGAAAGAGGTCGTCCACGCGGAGAAACTCCGGTCCAAGTATCAGAAGCATGGCAAGGGATATCAGGGTTAGCACAAAAACCAGAACGTGGGATGCACCAGACTCCACATACCGCACCAGGCTGTACAACGCGACAAAGAGAATCAACACGAGTGGCATGATGTTCAAGAACCGTTCCGATCCCACAACCAGCGGAGTGGTTGACCAAGTCAGTATGCTCCACACAAGTTGCCATGCCATCCATATAAAAAATGGCAGGAGAATTAAGCCAATGACAATTATCACTCTTGGCCAGAACTTTTTTCCTGGAGCTCTCAAAGCGGTCTCGTAGTCAACGCAAAGGTTGCTTTGCGATGAATTCCCCATCTCCAAGCTTAGACACAACACATTCGAGGTATCCGCGGGCACGAATAGCACACTATGTATCTGCCGAACAAGAAAAGGGATTAGTATCACTAGGAACAAACACCAAATGATGAGGAAATGTATTGGACGTGTGCCAACTTCGCCAACTGGAAGTATCCCAGATGCCTGGCTATCCATGCTGAGATAGTATGGAAAATACATGAGTGTTGCAAGAAAGAGAGTAACTCCAATTGGCTGCCAGACCAGTGATACCACCTTTGTCCAGACACCGTCTTCTTGCCGTATGGCCTTGAAAACCATCAATACAGCCCACAGAACCGCAAATGGGAGGATGTCCCAAACGTTGATGAATGCCAGTGCCCCAAGCAACAGCGCTGTCACAAAAACAGTCCCTGGGTTGTCCCTCACCCACCGCGCTCCAATGTAAACAGGCGTCAGGAAAAAATTGAGACTAAAGGTCACAAAGAGAAGAATAAAGGGAATTGACATGAAATGCGGATGCAGGTCTCCTAGCAGAAAGCTGAAAAATGGAAACTCCGTTATTGTGTAATCTAGGCTGGCCCCTTGAGGACCGAAGCTGTCTATCACACGACTACTCCTCCACCACCACAAGTAGTCGTTAGGCCGCCATGAAGATACATCCACAGGGCCGAGGTCATTTATACCTATCCAGTCCCAGAAAGAAGCCGTTCCCCACTCCCGCAAACGCACGAATTCCAGAATTCCCTCCATGTTGCTCGTCATCATCAGCAGCACTGGCGCTAGGAGAGCGAAACCAACCGCACGCATAGCAGAGGCACCGTGAGTGCGTATAAGATTGTATACAAGGCCAAAGGCCACTGTGGCAGCCAGGGATGGAATGATAGCAAGGGACAGGTTGTAGGATATGCGGGTTGGGACGAAGCTCAACTCGGTAAGGTTACCCATCATAAGATAACCAAAGTAATAGTACGGGACATCGCTGCCCCTGAGCCATGGGTCTTCCGGCGGAAAGAAATTGGCTAGCACAGAGGCGTTGAGAAAGGCGTAATCCATAGGCTGTTCAGTGGTGTCTATGGATGGGTCATAAGAGCGATATATGACACATACCAAGTACAACAGAAGGAAAACTCCCTCGCCTATGAGTATGGAATGTCTTTCCAGACGTATGAATTCGATGATCTCTTCACGGCGGCGATACGCATAGCATCCAGAGATTACAGAGAACAGTACCAAGGCACACCATAGCGTGTAGGGATTGGTAGGAACCAGATGAAGCGAGCCCAAGGCCCACATGAACCAAGACAAAAGCAGGAGCCCAAGCGGCTTGGCTACAGAGTACCCTCTATCGGCAAGACGGGGTAGTATGGCAAAGGCTAAAGGAAAGGCCACAAGACCAATCAACTCTATTACCAAAAGCCAGTATATGACGCTCACCAATATTGCTCACTCATGTTTTTAGAGTTCTTGAATTAGCTTACAGCGACTCGCTTAATATCCATTCAGAAAATAAGCCGTCATGGAACAGGAGAAAACAGTTCCTCCACGAACTCTCTCGGGTCGAATGGCGCCATGTCTTCTACGGCCTCGCCAGTGCCTATAAAGAGCACTGGCAGACCCAGTTCCTGAACAATGGCTATAACAATACCTCCTCTTGCAGTTCCGTCCAGCTTTGACAGGAAAACGCCTGTGCATCCAATGGCTTCCGTGAAAGAACGAGCCTGTGACAGTCCATTCTGGCCGGTGGTGGCGTCCATTATAAGAAGAGTCTCGTGTGGTGCTTCAGGGTCTATGCGTGAAAGAACGCGGGAGATCTTTTTCATCTCCTCCATAAGGTTGAGTTTTGTATGAAGCCTACCTGCAGTATCCACTAGGACAACGTTGGCACCTCTGGCTCTGGCGGCCTCAAGGGCATCGTAGGCTATGGCCGCTGGGTCTCCGCCGGGATTGTGGGCAATTACATCTACATCAACTCTCTGCCCCCAGGCCTGGAGCTGATCTATGGCCGCAGCACGAAAAGTATCTGATGCTGCTAGGATGACACGTTTCCCCTGTTCTTTGAAGTAGTGAGCCATCTTGGCAACACTGGTGGTCTTGCCAACGCCGTTGACTCCCATAACAAGAATTACCAACGGGCCGCCTGACGCTGGAGGTTGACCGCTATGAATATTAGCACCTCCGACAGACAAGAGGGACACCATCTCCTGCTTCAAGAGGTCAATAGCTTCGGACGCATCCGTAAGCCGCCGTGACTTCGCTTCTTCACGGACTTTTTCAATCATCTGAGTTGTGGTGGCTACTCCCACATCCGCCGAGATAAGCAACTCCTCTAGATCTTCCCACAGGGCCTCGTCCAAACGTGAGCGTTGCACAATCTGGGTCACACGCGCAAACCACGACTCCCTGCTACGCTTCAGGCCATCCTGTACTTTATCGTGCCTTCTCAACAGCTTAAACATGAATTTTCATATTAGCATGGCCCCTTCTGTAGCCGCAACCTGAGTCAAATCCATTTTACCCCACCTATGATTGATACTATTGACGATGCACAATAATATAAGATCAGCAAACTTGGAAGGATCGGCATGAAGTTCTTGGAGCATATCAGCGCTTTTCTGGAGCAACATTCCGGATGGGTAATTCTGGGAGTAATTGCAATAACTTCGCTCCTTGTCATTCCTCTACTGATGATGACACCGAATGAAGATGCTTCCGCAGACCCTGGAGGCGTTGTGTTCGACCTACAGGCTGACATAGACCAGCGGTTCCCTCCATCGTTTCATGTCATAGGAATAATGGTAGAAGCACGCGACGGAGATATACTAACTCAGAAAGCTCTGTTGGAATTGCACAAGAACACAGAACGTCTGCGTGCCTCCGACCAGGCAGGTAAGTTGGCCCCATCTAACCTAGATTCTCAGCCATACCTATTCCCCTTTTACTATGCCGAACTAGGGCGTCCCGCGGTTGGCATCTATACGTTGGCCGACGCCATACAGGACGTCCTGGCTCAGGACCCTCGTTTAAACACCACTCTTGAGAACGCCAGTGACGACCAGGTGAAGCTTGCACTACACCAGTTGTTCTCCGACTCCCGCGGAGAGGAATTCAAAAACAACCTTTCCGTTATGACAGTAAGTGAAACTCGCCAGGTGGCAAATCAGGAAATAATCCACTGGAGTTCTCCGGCCATGCTGACATTTGTGTTAGCTGACAACGAGAAACTTGGAGGAGGTTCCTTTCTTATTGGTGCAGGAGGAGATGAGGTCACAAAACAGAAGGAGCATTTCAATCGCAATGTTCAAGAAGCTCTCAGAGGAAACCAAGAGAGCTTTCGACTCTGGGGCGTAGCCATAGACGCTGGACTGGAAATAGAGGACGAATCCAGGATCGCCGGCCCTTTCATCATGTTCACAGTAATAGCCGTGCTGATTGTGATTGGCATAGTTCTGCGTTCTTACTGGGCGGTAGCTCTAACTGGAGCAGGTGTTGGGCTGCTTATGATATGGCTAAAGGGAATCTCAAACCTCGTAGGTCTCAAATCCGGCATGATCATAGATTTCATTGTGCCGATAGCAATGATATCCCTTGGTGTTGATGCCGCAATCCATGCCCTGAAACGCTATCGCGAGGAAAAGGAGAAGGGTTATGAATTACGGTTGGCATTGCGATCCGCATTCATTGGGGTCCTAGGTGCCTTGACCCTGGCGATGCTGACCGACACCGTGGCTTTTCTCTCCAACGTCACGTCCGGCATAGAGTCAATCTCCGGCTTTGGCATTGGAGCGGGAATAGCGGTGGCATCGTCATTCGTCATCCTGGGGGTTGTAAGCCCCCTTGCCATGATGCGCATCGATATACTGATGGGAGGCGTTGCAGAACGGGAACGAGCGCCTTCACGCGGGCTGATGGCGGGTTTGGCCCAGGCCCTAGCTATGGGAGTGGCGGCCATATTCGCAGGCGTCAGTATCATATTTTTAATAGAACTAGACCCAATAGCCGGAATATGTCTCATAGCCGCCTTTATAGTGCTTGGCATACTTTTGCCTCTTTTTGTTACTACCCGCATGAGAAAACGCATGTCAGTAATAGCTGCCGAACCAGGAATGTCCGTGCCATCTCACTATACTGTACCCCAGCAAGCAAAAGAATCTGCAACGCAAGCAGCACTCACCAAGGTGGTAGTTGGACTAGCGCGAAGGAGCGCCATCACGCTGACTATAGTGGCAATCATCACTGCAGTCTCCATCTCTTTCGCGCTGAAGCTGGAGGCTACCTTCGACGTCAAGGATTTCTTCGACAACAAATCCGACTTTGTGGTGAGCCTAGACAAGGTAGACGAGCACGTTGGCGAGACAGCAGGAGAGCCTGCTCTCATATACGTCAAGGGAGACCTGACCGACTTGCTGGGACTTAAAGCTCTACAACAAATGCTGGATGGAATAAAGGACAACCCATACCTGGCGCACACCTCCGACGGAGAGTTGAACATTAGCCCCAATGTCTTCACGTTCCTGAGCCGTATGGTTAACAACGAGTACGCCAAGATACAGGTTGAGGAGGTCACAGGGGTGACCATTGCCGATGCAAACGGGGATGGCGTGCCGGACACTAGCGCTCAAATTAAGGCGACATACGAATACATGATAAGGTTTGGCATACCGCTGAATGAAAGCACCGTTGAGTACAACCCCGCTCGAATCAGCGAAACACTGTTTCACGACATCAGCGGCGGCGAAGAGGACGTGACCATCCTGACGCTTGGAATTCCAGGCTCCAGAGAACAGTCGGTGCTTACAGGTGCCAGGAAATCCCTAGAAGAAAACATCGCTATTCTCAGTGAAATCCCCTCTATTTCTCTTGTGGGATTGACGGGATCACCATTCACAAGAGAGGCGGGGCTAAACGCCACAACCCAGGCGCTGAGCGTCGCTCTACCAATTGCGGCTTTGCTATGTTTCCTCGTCATACTGCTGTTCGGGCGCTCATTGAGGTACGCCCTGGTGACCATTGTACCGATTGGGCTGGTGGTGGTATGGCTGTACGCCTTCATGTACCTTGCAGGATTTGCGCTGAACTACGTAACCGCCATCATTGCCGCCGTGTCCATAGGCGTTGGCATAGACTACTCTACCCATATGACACAGCGATTTCGCGAGGAATTGACGAAGGAAAGAAACCGTTTCCAGGCTATACGACAGACGACACGTGGCACTGGGATGGCACTGATTGGTTCAGCTGCCTCCAGCATCGTTGGATTTGCCATCATGGGGCTTGCTCCAATGCCGATGTTTTCAGCTTTTGGCTTCATAACCGCAGCAATGATACTGATGGCGGCAGCGGCCGCTCTCCTTGTGCTGCCGTCGCTGCTGATACTGGTGACGCCAGATGATGGCATAAACTAAGAGTCTTTTCTCAAAATTTCGAGTGCTTGCTGTGCGGCTATGCGCTCGCCGTCCCATTTGCGGTGTCCAGCGCCTGTTCCCATGACCTGGCCCTCCACTACCACTTCAATTGTGAAGATTTTGAGTTGTTCCGGGCCAGACTCATCTATGGTACGGTAAATTGGGAAGCCTTTGCCCATGCCCTGAACAACCTCCTGCAACCTGACTTTTGAGTCTTTCACAACGCCATCACTCACAGAACGTTCCAATTCAGATTGTAGAAGACCAAGAGTAATGCCATAGGCTACATCAGCCCCCTGGTCCAGTAATACGGCGCCAACCACGGCCTCAAGAGCGTCTTCAAGATTGGAGTCTCTATCACGTCCACCACTGTCTTCCTCTCCCTGGCCCATGTACAGATAAGAACCAAGTGAGAGGCCGCGTGCCAGCCTAGCCAGTGTCGCGCCGCGTACGATCGCAGAACGGAGTTCCGAAAGCTCCCCCTCAGCCATCTTTGGAAGGCGATGGTACAACTCCTGTGCAACCACGAAGTTTATGAAGGCGTCCCCAAGAAACTCCAGTCTCTGGTTTGAGGCAGAAAAGGATGATGGGTCCTCATTGACCGCTGAGGGATGGGTCAGACCCAAAGACAGGAGGCCCCTATCGGCAAAGGACATGCCGAGGCGTTTTTCAAGGGCGTCTTCGTGTTTATATCCAGCTTTTATATTCATTGATCAAATATCCTACGGCGTATTGTATTCTCGGCGGATTCTTCGCTTCAAAGAGTCTCATATTTCCGGAATGCCAGCAAATCTGACAGGCTACTGTCCTGTCTTATCACCTTGTTGAGGTTGCTGGAGGTATGGATAATCATAGTTCATGTGTTGATCCAAAGAACTGCGCTTAGATCCTCAGGTTTCTCTTCTATATCGACCCACTCATAGTGAATGCGTGGCTATCACAGAAACTGATTGCTCTCTTGCAGTCCGAACACCTGATGAAGTGAGTTGGGCTATGCGCTGATGCCCAATTTCCGTGCCAATTCCGAGTTGGATGGCTCTACCAGTATGGAGCCATCCTCAAAAACTATTGTGGGTATTATACGTTTGCCTTGGTTCAGCCTCTGCACAAGGTCTCTGGCTTCGGCATCTTCCTCAACATCAATCCACTGATATGAAACATCGTATTCATCCATGAATCTCTTGGACCGCCTGCAATCGCCACACCAATCAGTGCCGTATATCTTTATTTCTGGGTTGTCCATATATCCTTACAATGTTAACAACGTGTCTCTACTAAAGGAAGTAGATGTATCAAATGCCATAAAGATTTAATTCCGTCCTATGCTATACAGTTCCTATTGTCGATTCTGCGGTTGCTCTCACGTTTCATTGCCTACATCACCCACATTACCTATACTAGCATGAACTTTATTCTTGGACGAAATATTTGCCAACAGTAATCATTGAGACCCACGGTTGTAAGCTGAACCAGGCAGATTCTCAGGCCCTGGCTAGGAGCTTCGTCCAGTCAGGATACCGAGTGGTTGACTCCAATCAAACCGCCGATGTCTACGTCCTGGACACGTGCACAGTGACCCAACTAGCAGACCGCAAAGCCCGCCGTACGTTGAGGGCAGCACGGCGCCGAAATCCAGAAGCACTCATAGTAGCCACGGGATGCTATGCCCAGAGAGACCATGCCGCCCTTGAGGCAATACCAGAGATTGACATTGTCATTGGAAATATAGACAAGGGCAAACTGGTAAGTAAGGTAGTATCTTTACGGCATGATGTTCTCAGCCCATGCGCCGTTGGCGAAGAACTCTCCGACAAGATTGTGCACCGAGTGAGGGCTATGGTAAAAATTCAGGAGGGATGCAACCAAGTCTGCACTTACTGCATAGTGCCCAAGGTCCGCGGCAGAGAACGCAGCATACCAGCAGATGCGCTTGTGGACCAGATACTCGCGCTGGAAGATGAGGGTTTCAACGAGGTTGTCCTCACTGGGACTCAACTTATCTCATACGGCTTCGATATCCCAGGTTACAGCTTGGTTAGATTACTAGAAACAGTGCTAAACAAAACTACAATACCACGTATAAGGGTATCATCACTGCAACCTCAAGTGTTGGATAATGAGTTACTTGAATTGTGGCAGGACACGCGATTATGCCCTCACTTCCACATGCCACTTCAGAGCGGAAGCAACACGGTGCTGCACCGCATGGGACGGCGTTATACAGCAGAATTTTTCGCAAATACTGTCGAACGTATCAGAGCGCAAAACCCATCAACGTCTATCACCACAGATGTTCTAACGGGCTTTCCTGGTGAGTCGGATGAGGAGTTCCAGGAAACGTACATACTCTGTCAGAATATCCGCTTCTCAGACATGCACGTCTTCCCATACTCAGTACGTCCAGGGACATCCGCTGCCCACTTCAATGATAAGGTGGATCCCATTACCAAAGGTCATAGGGGGAAGCTGCTTGCAGAGCTTGCGAGTAAACACTCCACTGACTTTCTAGAAAGCCTATTGGACCAAACACGCCCTGTGCTATGGGAACGCGAATCCACCGGCCGTTGGAAAGGGTACTGGTCCGGTCTTACAGACAACTATGCACGTGTATATACAGAAGACACAAGCCCGCTGGGAAACACGATTACTGCTACCAAACTCATACGGCAACACGATGGGTCGTTGAAAGGAATTGTGAACTACTAGCCTTTGGATTCATAAAGGTTCTTGGAACTTCCAAATATTTCCAGCAGAGTTTCCAAGTGAACAGTATCAATGAGCTAGTGTATCCGGGCCCTGATAGTAACTATATGATCATTAATAGCGGATCTATAGGTCGCATGTATATTCCATACCAACCCCTGCCAACCTCATCTTAGCCCTAGTGACCACCAAATCCTCAAACAGGGTTCTCTTAACTGATAACCTACTCATTATGGCTATTCTTGATATTGCCATATGTTCTTTTTTATCTAAGCATCGGTGCTCTACCAGTGAGGTTACAGGTTTACAGGCCTAAGGCACACAGTCCCGTCACGTTTCTCCAGGTAACCTGCCTTTTCTTCATTGCCATGGCCGAAAATCACAAGCCAGCCATCCTTCACCGCCTGTGCCAGTAACTCTTTTTTTCTTTCTAGTGTGTCGTCTGGATACTGATCGTGAGCAGCAATATACGGGAGTGACAGGTGATACGAAGTAGGGATAAGGTCACCCAGAAAAACCACTTTCTCACTGCCACAGTTTACGTGCACAACCTGGTGACCAACACAGTGCCCACCTGTTTCCTTTACAAATACACCCGGCAGAACCTCCGTATCTCCATCAACCAGGGAAAGCTGGCCAGATTCCTGAAGGCAAGCGAAGTCTTCTAAATTATGAAAGACCTCTCCACGTTCGTTGGGGGCCATGGCGTTCTCCAAGCAGGATTTCTGCACTATATATGTGGCTCTCGGAAATACCGGAATTGGCATACCGGAACGGTCGATTTTGGTGCATCCACCCGAGTGATCAAAGTGAAGATGAGTGAGTATTACTTTGTCTATATCCTTTGCAGTAAGACCAACTCCTTTTAGTCCCTTGTTCAGTTTACTGGTAGACAGGCCATGCACTTCCCTCAAATTCCCGGTCTCTTTGCTTCCAACTCCTGTATCCACCAACACATTACCCTGCTCCGTACGGATCAAAAGGCAGTTGAGTCCCAGGTTTATGCGGTTCCACCTGTCCGCTTTTACCTGTCGTTCCCACACTACCTTGGGAATCTGTCCGAATACAGAACCGCCATCGTATTTGATAATTCCATCGCTAAGGAGATTTATTGATGGAGGATTAGCATGCACTTTATATCACATCCCTTTCGACATTTGCAATGTAAGAATCCCACCTATTGGAAATAACTGTACCAATTTTCACCCTCATCTATGAAGCGATGAAATTTTAACATCGACTCCAAAGCCTCTTCTAAATTAAAAGCAAGGACGTTCACGACACAAAATATCCTGAAAATATCCCAACGCCCAAACTATTAAATCATATGTCCTCCACCTAATGGGCTGTCAAGGGCAGCCGAGATACAGGCTTTTAAAAACCTGAGCGAAGTTTCCGTAAAATGTCCTGCAGAGACGAGATGGCAAAGGTTACAAGCACTGCAATGATATTGCTACACTTATAAGCCTGATCTCAGTCTGTAATTTCTATTTCGAAACTCATCGGGAGGACGGTCCAACCAATTTGAGAGCCGTCCAAGAACACCGTGAATGTGTAGAGACCATCCTCTGACACCTCCATGTCCAAGCTGGCAATGCAACGATGAACTGTCTCGCCTGGATGTATTTCAAAACCCTCCAAGTCTACAGTCGTCATTATGCCACCTGAGGGCCTTGTTATACCAAGCCTCACATCATGAAATCCCTCAGCGGCGTTAATTCCAAGAACGATTTTGAGCGGGAATACCTTCTTGGGTATAGTCTGACCCCGTGGTATGGCACCACGGACGTCAGCACCGTCGAGGACTCCAAGTATTGACACCTGCCCTGCGTCCTCTACGAAATCGTTACAAAACAGAACATATTGCATGTTTGATTGCATTAAGTTTCCGGTCATACCAATGCCTCTGCAAGCACTTCTGCAAGGTGACGCGGTATGCGTCCCGTGCCGTGCTGAATTTGCTGACGACAGGATATCCCTGTAATCACCGCCTCATCCTCCTGGCCTGAGGAAGATACTGCTGGGAAGAGCCTCTGCCCTCCGATTGTCATGGAAACGTCGTAGTGCTCCTTCTCGTACCCGAAGGCCCCAGCCATGCCGCAACACCCTGCATCGCTCTCTTGCACCTGGAAGCCAGGAACCATCCTCAATGCCGCCATTGCGGGTTCCGTGCCAACCAGGGCCTTGGCGTGACAGTGGCCGTGGAAAAGGATTTTCTTTGGCGTCTCCTTAAATTTCAAGTCGAGACGGCCTTCCTGTTGAAGCATCTGGAGAAACTCCTCCAACAAAAGGGATTTCTCAGCCACCATATCGGCCTCTGGACTGCGCAAGAGGTCAGGATACTCGTCACGAAGAGTCAGAAGGCAGCTTGGTTCGCATCCCACGACGTACGCTCCGTTCTGCACGTATGGATAGAGGAGATCTACGTTGTACTGAGCGTTGGCCTTGGCCATATCCAGCATACCCTTGGATATCATGGGGCGTCCACAACATTTGCGGTCCACCAGAGTCACCTGGAAGCCTGCCCGTTCCAACAGTTTAGTAGCTGCCATTCCAATGGAGGGATAGTTATAGTTCATGAATGTATCGTTGAACAGAACAACCTCCCCCTGAGTTTGCCTTTCGAAGTCTGTGCTCCTAGACCGGAATAGACTTGGAAAGGTGTTTTGGGCAAATGGTGGCAGAGGCCTGCGTTTGTCTATCTTCAGGAATCTGTCCAACGCCCATCTGGTAAGTGAAAACCGCGTTACCCAATTGGAAATTGGTGAAAGGGCACTCCCGAACTTACTTAGGGTGGCTATGTTTGCAAAGAGCTTGGATCTCAATGGGTAGCCGTGCTTCTGATGGTACGCGTCCAAAAACTCGTATTTCATCTTGGCCATGTCCACCTGAGATGGGCACTCTGACTTACATGCCTTGCACTCAAGGCAGAGATCCATGACCTCAAACATGCGCTTACTTGTAAACTCCTCCGCTGGCAGTATGCCGGAAATAACCGCCCTCAAAGCGCTGGCACGACCACGGGTGGAATGCTCTTCTTCACGTGTAGCCATGTATGAAGGGCACATGGTCCCACTAAGAGTGTTGCGGCAGGCTCCCAGTCCGTTGCACATCTCAACGGCCCCACTAAAGCCGCCTTCCTCTGAGAAGTCCAGCTTGGTCTTCAAGTTGATGTTTTTGTATTCAGAACCGTACCGGAGATTCTCTACCATCGTTTGTGAGTCAACAATCTTGCCAGGGTTCATGATGCCAGTTGGGTCAAAGGTGCGTTTGACGTCCCGAAAGGCGTTGTAGAGAGTCTTCCCGAACACCTTTTCGTTCCACATGCTCCGCACAAGGCCGTCTCCGTGCTCTCCGCTCATGGATCCACCCATCTCCATCACCAGATCGCAAGCGTCCTTGGAGATTTTGTACATGCGGTCAACGTCCGCCTGCTCTTTTAAGTTGATAAAGGGGCGAACGTGTATGCAGCCTACACTGGCATGACCATAGTAAGCGGCCTGTGTGCCGTTCTCGCGTATCATATCGTCTACGCGACGTATGTAGTCCGGAAGCTTGTCTGTGGACACAGCACAATCCTCAATGAATGGGATTGGCTTGGCATCGCCCTTAACCCCCATCATTAGGCCAATACCGGCCTTGCGCACGTCCCACACGTTGGCCTGTTCTGCCTTGTCAGTAATCTTGATATATGCGTAACCCATACCACCCCTACGGAGGCTATTTTCTATCTCCTCCATCTTGCCAGACACCTCTGACTCCGTATCCCCGGAGGTCTCCACCAACAGGATGGAATCAGGGGTCCCCTCAATGAAGTTAGTCCTGCGGGCATACCCCAACGATGTACTAAGTTGCTCAAGAATAACGCGTCCCACCAGCTCCACAGCAGAAGGTTCGTGTTCAAGGGTGGACACCGTAGCCTCCATGGCCTCAATCAGGCCACGGAAGTGTACAGCCATAAGAGCAGTGGCCTTTGGTCGTGCCACCAGGTTTACCTTGGCCTCCGTTACCACGGCCAGTGTTCCCTCAGAGCCAACGATGATTTTCGCAAGGTTGAACGGCTCGCCGTTGGTAAACTGGTCAAGGTTGTATCCGCCGACACGCCGCATAATCTTTGGGTAACGGCTCTCAACTTCCACAGCGTTATTATTAGCAATTTCCGTGATCTGACGGTATATACTGCCCTCCAACCCGTCGACGCGAAGCTTGGCCTCCAATTGGGATGAGGTAAGTGGAGCCAACAGTGCCAAATCCCCATCGGAAAGCACCGTCTCAAGCTCTTTAATCTGGTCTATTGTTTTTCCGTAGAGAATGGAATGCGAACCGCAGGAGTTGTTGCCAATGGCCCCTCCAACGTTGGAGCGATTTGCAGTAGCAGGATCAGGTGCGAAGAAGAGTCCAGTATCGCTAATCTGATGGTTCAGTTGCTCCAAGACGATGCCCGGCTGCACTCTCGCCCATTGTTCTTCCGTATTTACCTCCAACACATTGTGCATGTACTTTGACATGTCTATGACAATGGCATGGCCCACAGTCTGCCCCGCAAGGCTTGTGCCTCCCCCGCGTGGCAGTATCGGGATACCGTATCTATGCGCTAGTTCCACTGTGGCAATCACGTCTTCTTTGTTGAGTGGGAGCACCACTCCAATTGGTTCAATCTGGTATATGCTGGCATCCGTGCTATACATGGCACGGGAGTACGGATCGAAACGAACTTCTCCAGTCACTGATTTCTTTAATTCATGCTCCAGATCCGTTGTTTCCATAAGAATCTCCCCATCTCATTGTTTACGAACAGTGCGTCGAAAGACAATCGAAAGACATTACATACGATTATAATTATACATTAAGAAACGTGCCCAATAGCAACAGGGATCTCTTGGAGATTTTCGCTCGGTAATGTAGTGAACCTCAAGTTTACCAAAGACTCTTAACGCTGACTCATATAAGCGAATATTACTCTCTGAAATTGGCAATATTCGCCCAATACAGAGAAATACAAGCTATGGTAGAATAATTGTTGATAGTTATGGCAAAAGAAAATCAATACAGACGAGAGCGCCGCATCCAACGACTCACAACCAGAATGTGGCTCATTATGGGCGGCTTTGCGCTGGCTTTGGCAGTAATACTTGTCGTACTAATAGCAGTTACCGGAGACAAAGATGGATATGGCGCTAATGTAGGCGACCACATACATGCCGATTACTCCGTAATTCTCTGCGGTGAGATTCAACCTCCGTTCCTCATCTCACTAGGTGGAGTTCACAGTCACGGTGACAGCCGCATGCACATACACCCCTCAAAACGCAGCGAGGCGGGTATCAACGCCAATATAGCGCGCTTCGTTGCCAGTACCGGCTCCAGAATCACCAATGAGACGATTGAGCTTCCATCAGGAATCAAATATACCAACGGAGACATATGCCCCGATAACCAACCTGGCAAGATGTTCCTACGCGTGAATGGTATAACCACTCTGGCAATCGCTTCATACGTGCCCCGTGACGGTGACGTCATTGAGATGGGCTTCGAAGTTCAGTAACCTGATTTGATGTCGATGCCCAGCCATTCTAATATCATAATCTGAAAGCATCAATCACCATTAAAACAGTCGTCGCCCGTATACGCCTCGTTGACAGGCACATGCGACTGCTCTAGGATACTTTTTGAGGCCGTGCTACACGGGGAGCTAGCGGTGCCCTGTACCCGCAATCCGCTATAGCGGGGTGGAACTCCCTCCCAGAGGTCTGTCTCCAAGGCCCCTATCTTCACGGGTGGATGTTGAGAGCTGGGTCCTGGGCGGCGGAGACCTGTGAATCCCGTCAGATCCGGAAGGAAGCAGCGGTAAGCGGAAGTCTTCGGGTGCTCCAGGGAAGCCTGGCTTGAGTCGCCCAGGGAGACATGTCTTGGGTGTCCGATCGAAGGAGGGTGCACGGCTTCTTTCGTTTCTTTTTTCAGAGCTATTGTCATGACAGCATCTTCTAAGCCAGCTACACCAAACAAACCACACGTCTTCGCTCGCAAGTCGCTAGGCCAACATTTCCTGGTGGACCAGGGAGCCTTACGAAGGGTCATAGCAGCAGCAGATGTACAACCAACAGACTTGGTTGTAGAGATAGGCCCCGGCACCGGTCTGCTAACACGCCTGCTGGCCGAAAGGGCTGCAAGGGTCATAGCCGTTGAAATGGATGAGGCCCTAGTAGCACGACTCAAGGATGACCTTAGCAGCTTCCAAAACCTATCCATCGTACACGGAGACGCCCGCGAATGGGATCCTACCACGATCGGTGAGCCCTATAAGGTGGTGGCCAACCTGCCATATTACGCTGCAACGCCGATAATAAGGCGGTTCCTGGAGTGTTCTTATCCACCTTCTGTTATGTCTGTCACGGTGCAACGTGAAGTGGCCCAGTCAATGACGGCGTCCCCAGGAAAAATGAGAACGCTTTCGGTAGCCACACAGCTATACGGAAATCCGCGTATTACGGGATACATAAGGCCAGGTTCCTTCAGCCCTCCTCCCAAGATCACTTCGGCCATTGTCAGCATAGAGGTATACAAGAAACCAGCCCTGTCTCTGGACGACACGGAGGCCTTCTTTCAAGTGGTGCGGGCCGGTTTCAGCAGCGCCAGAAAGCAGCTTCGCAATCCTCTGTCACACTCGTTCGGCGTCACTGGTGCGCGGATTGAGGAACTGCTAATGGAAGTGGGAGTAGATCCACGACTGAGGGCCGAAGCTCTGAGACTTGAGGACTGGAAAAAAATCTACGACGCTTTCAGGAGCCAGGGACTGTGCTGACTGTCAAGGCCTATGCCAAGGTCAATCTCACCCTTGAGGTACTTGGCAAGCGGGATGACGGCTATCATCAAATAATCTCGGTGATGCAGACCATAGACCTGAGTGATGAGCTTAGTTTTGTTCCATCCACCGAGATTATTTTCCGGTGCAGTCTTCTGTCATTGGAGACCCCAGACAACCTTGTGCTCAGGGCTGCTTCGCTTCTGAAAGAGCGCACAGGTTATTCCGGTGGCATTGATATTTTTCTCGAGAAAAACATACCGGTAGCCGCAGGTCTTGGGGGTGGGAGCAGCGACGCAGCCGCCACTCTCAATGCTCTTTGCCGAGTGTGGAACCTGGACATAAGCGATTCAGAGTTGCACTCACTTGCGGCCTCTCTAGGCTCAGATGTTCCTTTTTTCCTTTTTGGAGGTACAGCTATGGCGGAAGGACGAGGTGAAGAAATTCATAAGCTTCCGGCAATGTACACAACACACATGGTACTCCTTGCTCCTCCGATGGAAATGCTCAACAAAACAGCCAGTATGTACGGTCGCCTGATACCGGAAGACTACACCAATGGAGAGACATCATCTCAACTTCGTGCGTGCATAGAAGGTCAAAAGAGATCCGACGCTGATTTTCTTTTCAACGTCTTCGAAGATGTGGCATTCAGTCTCTTCCCACCCTTGGAGGTATACCGCCGTGCCATGCTAGACGCAGGGGCATCCTGGGTGCATCTAACTGGTAGCGGCCCAGCCATGTACACCTTCTCTGATTCCAAACAAGATGCGATAGCTTTTGCAGAAAAACTACGTGGCGCCGGGTACGAGGTGTATGTGGCAACGACTGTGGAGTCTTATTCAAAAGAGATTCTCCCATGAGGGAGTGAATATCTTCGCTTAATCCCAAAAAGGATATATTAAGCGTTCCTTAATTATTTATCTGTGTAGTTACTACAGACATTTGTTCTTCTATAGTTTTTTCTCGGAACACCTGAAATTCTTGGTAAAAATCTTCCAAAGAAACTCCGACATTACGCTCAAAGGATTGTTCATACCCGTGTGCCTCGAGGTCATCCCAATATTTCACCATCACAGCATCATGTGTGGAAATACTAATTGCATATGCTATCGCCCATGCAGCCAGTTCATATGTCAGAGCGCGATCCACACCTGGAGAAATCAATTCATTATTGGCTTTTTGAGAGAGCGTAGCGTTATCTTCGATTGACATATTTGGGTAATCTGCTAATTCTCTTAGGCTGACGTCCATTATGGCTCGCATTTGTGCATTCCACTCCATCCATCCTTCTAGAGCCGAAACTCTTATAGCTGCGTACTCCGCAGCTCCCTCCATGAGCCACACTGGACCTACATTCGCCACTTGATCCAAAGAATCACTCTGGGATCCTCCCGGCATTCTGACAGCATGTGATGTTTGGTAGGAATGAAAGTATTCGTGAGCTATCACCTTTCGAGGATCATTAAACATCTGTGCAGCTGGTGATGTAACAGGCTTAATTGCTTCGTTTAGCATGCTATTGGCTGCGAGAATCGAATAGCCATTATCTTTCATATTGCCAGCTCCTTGTTTTGCTGCGCCTGACACTGTGCTATCCAGAGCCTCGGATTGTCTGGCCGAACAGTTAGATGGATCGATTCTTATGTTGTAGCCAGCTGCCACCATCTTGAAACGACATAAGTCGGCAATCACGAGGTCTTTTTGCGACTCATCTACATCCCACAACACTATTCCCAGATAGTTTTGGTATCCGCCATCTGGTCCGAAGTTAGGCCAATCTACTTTCAGTTCAGCCAAGGTTACCGGGTATCTCCCAACGATTGCGTGGAGGCCATCTACTACCATCTGAATCTGTTCGCTTGTAATTCCGGGATACTCCAACAATTCAATGCAAAAGGCAGTCTCTAAGAAGCGGACATCACACGCATCACCACCGGCTTCTGTCAATGCTGGAATTAAATCCCCGTTCACATTTATGTACGTTGGTTCTGGGGTTTGCATTGGGGCGGCAGTTTGAGTTGGGGCGGCAGTTTGAGTTGGGGCGGCAGTTTGAACTATCCGAGCAATCTGTGTGACGTTCAAGGATAATTCAATTTTTTTGAATATTTTTAGATATTCGCCTAAGTAGTCCGAGTTTGCTTTCAGGCTAATCAGGCTTATTTTGCCATTGCCGTTGGGGAAAAAAATTAATTTCTGGTAGGCTCGATCAACAGAACCAACACTAATTAATTTCATACCCTTCCTTTGGCGTTCGTCCTCAGAATATTTAGCGGTCGCCGCGATAAAATGCTCAGCAAACTCATCTATATTGTCGGCAGATTCCTTGAAGTGTGTGGACCATAAATCTGCATGCTTCCCTCTTGCACGAAACCCATCATTGGAATCAATCTCTTGCCAAGTTATTGGGATACCAAGAGATACTCCTATTGACTTGTCTTGAATCGTTTTAAGTACTACTTCATCTGACTGAGACGAATTAACCGTACTCGTGACTGAGGGTGTGGTGGATGATTTAGGAGTAACAGTCGGTACAGCCATTGTTGCGGCTTGGGTTACTGAAACAGAAGGAGGTTGCGAGTTTGGAGCGCTCTGTACTGTATCTGATTCGCTCGAACAGCCTGCAGTGACAATTATTCCAATGAGCAAAGAAACCATTAGAATGATTTTCAAATAAACCATTAGAGATATAAAAATTCCTATCTAATCGCTTTTAAAAGCAAAGTATACCTGATACCATTCTAAAGTAGAATATATTCACTTATTTTTTATTAAAAGGTTGCCACTTTCACTCTAACGGTGGTGACTGTGTCACCTTTGAAATATCCTAGAGTCACACTTGGTTCATGCTATATTTATCTTCTCGGAGACTTATCACACGACATTCCTACGCGGTACTCTCGTAGCGTGACGAAATATTACAAATACCCTCTGATTGACGCCCTTGACCGCTCCCATTAGAATCTGATAGAGCCTCCATGGCATTGGAGGCTCTGCGTTTCTATACAGGTATTCCAGCATACAAGGGTTTAATGACTAGTAATATGACATATACAAGTGGTGAGGTCTGTGTTGCACTAGACCTAGAGACGACTGGGCTGGTAACAGAGACAGACGAGATTATCGAAGTCGGGGCGGTCAAGTTTCAGGGTGATCAAGTACTAGACACATACCAGGTCATGGTCAACCCTTACAAAACGCTAACCAAGTTCATCCGTGAGCTGACCGGCATATCTCAATCAGAAGTTGACGAAGCCTCCTCTTTTGCGACCATAGCCCCACAACTTGAATCATTCATAGGCAACCGGCCTATAGTCGGTCAAAACATAGCCTTTGACCTTGGCTTCCTGGCAAAGAACGGCATGAACCTGCCCAACCCCTTCTACGACACACGGGAAATGGCCGCCGTACTCCTGCCACGGCTACAAGAATATTCACTTCTCCCACTAGCGACATTCCTCGGCATAGAACATCCCAGGCTTCACCGTGCGCTGGAAGATGCAGATGTCACAGCCAAGGTCTTTCACGCCCTTACGAACGTGGCTATGGAGATGGATGCAGGGCTACTGTCCGAGTTGAGCCGGTTGTACAGTCGCGCAAAGGGACATCTATCAACTCTGTATCTCAACTTGCAAAAGTCCAAAAGCCAGCAGAACGTGACAACAGGCCTGTTCGGACTTGATATGGAAGCACTCGGCAAGCGACTAGAGTCTCCACAATCCCTCAAATTACTCGGAGAGCAACACCCTTTTGACGAAGAGGATGTGGGCAGTTTCTTCCGCGAGGACGGTCCGTTGTCGAAGGTTTTGGATGGCTACCGCTACAGGCCTCAGCAGTCGGAAATGGCTATGGCGGTTGCAAAAGCTATGGATAGTAAGCGCAACCTGGTAGTAGAGGGTGGAACAGGAGTCGGGAAATCGATGGCCTATCTAATGCCAGCGATGCTGTTCGCCATCGCTAACAAAGCTCGCGTGGTGGTGTCTACCAACACCATAAACCTACAAGAGCAATTAATTGCCAAGGACCTCCCTACCCTGTCCAATGCCCTAACAGAATGGTCTGAAAGCTTTACAGGTGTCAGATTCTCCATTCTAAAGGGCCGTGACAACTATCTCTGTCTACGACGCTGGAGACAATTGATTAGGGAAGAAAACCTCTCTCCCGAAGAAGCCCGTATTGCTTCCAAGGTTATGGTCTGGCTTCAGGACACCGTCACCGGAGACAGATCCGAGATGAACCTGGCTTTCCGAGAGATGCCAACGTGGAGTCGCATGTCGGCAGCTGGTGCCTTCCAATGCCCACCTAAGACACGTGAGGCCTGTTTCCTGCGGACAGCTCGCGACCAAGCCGATGGCGCCCACCTGGTGGTTGTCAACCACGCTCTCCTGATGAGGGACCTGGCAGAGGGAGGTGGCATAATCCCGAGCTACGATTACCTTGTCATAGATGAGGCTCATCACCTAGAAGAAGAGGCCACAAGCCAGTTCGGTTCCAAGCTTTCACAGGGAGCAATGGAAGAGTATCTGGAAAGACTAGATGGGAGCCAGGGAATATACCGCAAGATGAGGACTTTCCTCAGTCAACTTCTAGCAACGCCCATGACAAGCGTTCTCGAACCACTGGTACAAGAGGGAGAGGACCTTCTGCCAAGGACCAAAGAACACATCGGCACGCTTTGGTCCACAATCGCTGCCTTCCTAAGAGACCACCACGGAGAAAGAGACACTCGCAATCTCATTCTCAGCGTGACCAGAAGCTCCCGCTCCCAACCGGCATGGTCAGACGTTGAGATAGCCTGGGAGAACGCCGATACTGTGCTGTCCCAGATAACCAGAACCCTAGATAAGCTGTTACAGGCCCCTGTAATGGAGGATGCTCAGGCTGCCGGATACGAATCTATGGTCATAGAGATTTCGTCTTGTCTTAATACCGCCGAAGACATAAGGGAAAAGCTTAAAGCGTTCATAATTCACCCGAACGACGACCAAATATACTGGATGACACAGAACGCCAGAGATGGCGAGATTACTCTTGAGATTGCGCCAATCCACGTGGGATCGCTGCTTCAAAAGAGGCTGTTCTCTCAGAAAGAGTCTGTAATCCTCACCAGCGCCACTCTTAGCACTCAGGGCAACTTCAACCACATCAGCGAGCGTCTTGGACTTGATGACACGGATGAACTCCTTGTGGACTCCCCTTTCGATTATCTAAAGGCTGTCATGCTATGCCTGCCAAAAGATATGCCTGACCCAAACAGCCGCAGCTACCAGGAAGCGGTCCAGCAGGCCATGATAGACGTTTGCCGCGCAGCAGGAGGTCGCACTATGGGATTATTCACATCCCACGCCGCCGTGCAGGCCACCCGCTCAGGGATAAAAGAAGAACTGGAAAGTCTTGGGTTCAAGGTGTTAGCCCAAGGAGTAGACGGAACTCCACGAAACCTTTTAACCTCATTCATGCAAAACCCTAAATCGGTGCTACTTGGCACGGCCAGTTTCTGGGAGGGAGTGGATATCCCTGGAGGTGCATTGAAAGCGCTTGTAGTCGCGCGCCTTCCGTTCAACGTTCCTACAGAACCAGTATTCGTCGCCAGGTCACAGATGTTTGAGGACCCGTTCAACCAATACGCCGTACCACAATCTGTGCTGCGTTTCCGCCAGGGATTTGGCCGTCTTATCCGCGGCGAGGATGACAGAGGAGCGGTCGTCGTATTGGACCAGCGCATCCTCTCTAGATCCTACGGCCCAGTATTCCTAGAATCTCTACCAGGGTGCACGGTTGTAAAAGGCTCGCTTAGTGAATTGTCACAGAACATACAGCAATGGATAGCAAAAACTCCTTAATTCTTGATACATGCCAGCCTCTTGACCTTGCCAATACCCTGGAAAGCGGCCAAACCTTCCGATGGCAACGCAGGGGCGATTGGTACTACGGGGCAATCCATAATAACCTGCTGGCATTAAAGCAGAACGGCACACGGCTGGAGGTTCGAAGTTCGTCGCCGACGAAACAGATAGAGGCCACGCTTCGGGACTATCTTAGGCTTGACGACAATCTGGAAGCCATCTACTCCCATATAGACACCGACCCACGAATACATAGTGCCATTGCCGAATACCGCGGACTAAGAATACTGCGTCAGGATCCGTGGGAATGCCTTGTTGGATTTATATGCTCCGCAAACTCAAATATACCCCGAATCTCATCCGGCATGGTCGCAATCGCCAAAAATTACGGGATACCACTTGAACTGGACGGATACACAGACTACTCTTTCCCAACTCCACAGAAGCTGGCTGAGGCTGGTGAACCAGCGCTGAGAGACCTGAAGCTGGGGTTCCGAGCCAAGTACGTGGCAAAAGCGGCAGAGAGGCTGGCTGAGGGAGAGATTAAACTGGAACCACTCCGCCATATCCCATACCAGGAAGCTAAGGACGTACTCACCTCTATACTTGGCGTCGGAGAGAAGGTGGCCGACTGCGTGCTACTGTTCTCATTAGACAAGATGGATGCCTGCCCAATAGACAGATGGGTACGCCGTGCAATGGAAGAATGGTACCTAGACGGAGAAATACTAAACTACAAAGGCATTCGCTCACTGTCTCTTGAGAAGTGGGGCGCTTACGCAGGATACGCCCAGCAGTACCTATTTCATCAGAAGCGTCTTATGGTACAAAGCTGATGTATGGCAAGCCAGATTAATACTACATCGTTTCTAGTGAAACTCATTCGCAAACTACACATCTAAGCAGTTAACAGGTAATTCGCAGGATTTAATTATGGATTCCAGCGCAAATCCGGGAGGAATCTGTAAACGTGATCTCTGGCTTCGCTGGATGATGATTGGTAACAATACACAACATAATGGAAAGCGATGAGATGATGACTCCAGTGCGCTTATGGGCGGATTTTAAACTTACCCCACTACGTTTGTTGAATCGCAAGCCAGTTTTTCACAATAGCTTCTTCTTCGGAACGACTGGTTACAGTCCCTTCCAGCCTTCCAGAACGCAGCTTTATTAACATCTCTCCAATAGCAGGACCCTGTGGCACGCCAATCTCAATAAGATCTTTTCCTCCAAGAGACGGCTTGATGTAACGCAGTTTATCCAGAAACAACGTGAGGTTGCGACGAACATTTTCGCTTGTAGATACCAACGCACACACCTGAACCGCAGATGTGGTCAAAGTAGTAAGGGATTCATATAGATATGACAGAGACGGCACGGCGTCGGAGAGTAGCGGCAATTTTTTCCTGAGCTCAATGGTATCTCTGATCACAGTCATCCACCGTGGCGGCATACTGAGCCGTCCGATGATTTTTTCACCGTCTGAGGAATCAAAAGAATAAGTCAAAAGACCAAGGAGCACCTGCTCTTCCACACAGCGCCTCTCAAGATCGGACACAGTACTTTCAACCAATTGGCTTGACCCCGCTAGAGAAGGGACAATAGCGGCCATTACACCCAATCTATCAGCCCTCACAAGAGTTTCCACATAATTCTCTTCAGCAAACCACAAAAGCAATTCCTTACGTAACCTGTCCCCGCTTATGGTATCCAACATTGGAAGGTCTCTACGCAACAGGTTTTCGGTGCCCTCCTCCATACGAAAACCTAGGCGTTGTTCATAACGCACGGCTCTCATGATACGGGTGGCGTCGTCCACAAAACTCTTATCATGAAGCACCCGAATTAGGCGGCTGTGCAGATCTGATTCCCCATCGAAGGGGTCCAAAAGTTGCGCATTGCCAAGCAAATGAAGAGGAACGGCCATCGCGTTGATGGAGAAATCTCGCCTCGCCAGGTCTTCTTCTATATTGCCGGGGGCTATCTGAGGCAGCGTTCCCGGGCGGTTGTAGTGTTCACTTCTGGCGGTTACCATGTCCAGTGATACGCCATCCACACTTATTTTGGCGGTGGAGAACTGTGATCTAGATACCACATGCCCAGACAGTCGCTTGGCTATGATGAATGCCAGAGTCTCGGCATCGCCCTCAACCACCAAGTCAAGATCATCCGTTGGACGGCCCAGAAGCAAGTCTCGCACTGCTCCCCCAACCAGATATAGGGACACTCCCTCTTCCCGAGCAATCTGTCCAGCACTCTTCACAAGTGCCAATTTCTTGACCGGCAGGCTGTTTTCAAGTATCTGAAAGAAGTCCATTTAAGCTATCCACATGGCAACTGGCGTGATTATAGCATGTGTCATTTGATATTTTCGGCACTTACCGCAGTCAAATGTCCTTTACAAGCTCAGAGCAAAGTCTTTAGAATAGAATAAGTTGTTCGTATAATCAAGGCGAAGGCTGTCGAGAGTTATGTCGACTATTCAGCACCAGATTACACGGAGGGAAACAAAGCATTGGGAACAAGAATAGTAATAACAGGCATAGGAATAGTCAGCCCCCTTGGCCTCAGCTCGGAAACTACCTGGGATTCCCTGCTTGCAGGTACATCCGGCGTGGACTATATCAGCAGCTTCGATCCGGAGCAGTTCGAAACCAAGATAGCCGCAGAGGTCAAAGGATTTGAGCCAACGAACTTCCTTGACCGCAAGGAAGCCAGGCGAATGGACCGATTTGTGCAGTTCGCAGCAGTAGCCTCGCAGGAGGCTGTAGCCAATGCAGGGATCAACATGGAGAAGGAAAATACGGAGAGGGTCTCCGTAATGATAGGCAGCGGCATTGGCGGAATCATCACACTATCTCAGGAACTTCAAGTGATGATTGAGCGTGGCCCGTCCAAGGTTAACCCGTTCCTCATACCAATGATGCTTGGTGACATGGCCTCTGGAAGGGTATCCATAATGATGGGTGCCAAAGGCCCCAACTTCAGCGCAATCTCTTCCTGCGCCACTGGCGCCGACACCATTGCAGAGGCCTCAGAACTCATACGCCGCGGCGAAATAGACATTGCCATCACAGGAGGCAGTGAAGCTCCAATATGCCCCATAGGAATAGCGGGATTCAACGCCTGTAATGCCCTATCTCAACAAAACCAAGAGCCGCAGAAAGCCTCGAGGCCTTTCGATGCTCAACGAGACGGGTTTGTTATGGGTGAGGGTGGAAGTATCCTTGTACTTGAGAGCCTTGAACACGCCCTGGCACGTGGCGCACAGCCTCTGGCAGAACTGGCAGGACACGGAGCCACAGCCGACGCTAACCACATAACACAGCCGTCTCCAGGAGGAGATGGAGGGGCAAGGGCGATGCGCATCGCCATGAAGAGGGCTGGCCTCACGCCCAAAGACATAGATTACGTCAATGCACACGGCACATCTACACCAATGAACGATAAGTACGAAACAATGGCCATAAAGTCTGCTCTTGGACCGGAGGCCTACAACATCCCAATCAGCTCTACCAAGTCGATGACTGGACATCTGCTGGGAGCCAGCGGTGCCCTTGAAGCAGCAATCTGCGTCATGACCATCTCACGTGGTGCAATACCCCCAACCATAAACTTAGACAACCCTGACCCAGACTGCGACCTAGACTACGTTGCAAATGATGCCAGAACTGGCAAGGTGAACGCAGTCCTCTCAAACTCCCTCGGCTTCGGCGGCCACAACACATGCCTTGCATTCAAGAGCTTCGCTGAAGACTAGAGCCTCAATGCAACAGGCAAGTATGCGAGGTTAAATTATGACCGAGACATGCGCACATTGCAATTCTGTCCTCCACGAACGAATACCCATTGTGGACGATACAGACCTAAGCTCAGTGCAAAGAATGCAGGTGGGCTGCAGGAAGTGCGGGTCGGCAGTATGTCTGAGCTGCGGCTCTAAGGCGGCTGCCAAATTTGGCATCAAAAAGAACTGTCTCTGTCCCAAATGTAACGCAGAGCTTGGCATTGATGGCTATGTGGACGAGATGGGGGAGGACTATTACGGATGGGGCTACTGATTGTCCTGGAATATTGCCGCGTTCATTACACGCTAGGCTTACAGTGAGGAAACAAGGCAATAAGGCGATGATTTGTTAAACCGCAAGCTCTGGAACGTCACTCAGCGAATCTCCCCTGAGGCCATCAGAAAACTGGAACCGTTCTCTCCTCTCGCAGCACAGCTTCTGCACAACCGAGGCATCACTGACATACCAGCCGCAGAGGCGTTCCTTGCCTGTGATGAGAGCCTGCTGGAGAACCCATTACTCCTTCCTGACATTGGACTCGCCATCTCCCGCCTTCAACAGGCCATAGTTGACGGCGAGTCAATAGGCATTTTCGGAGACTTTGACGCCGACGGAATCACCGGCACGGCGCTCCTGGCAGAGGGTCTGGAAAACCTAGGCGGTAAGGTAATACCATATCTGCCTCATCGTGTGGATGAGGGCCACGGCCTGAGTTCTCAAGCAGTACATACATTGCACGAGCAAGGTGTCACGCTCATTGTTACCGTTGACTGCGGGATTACGTCCACGGCTGAAGTGACAGAGGCCTCCTCACTTGGCATAGAAACCATCATTACTGACCACCATACACCGCTACCGGATATACCTGCCGCTCTTGCCATCGTAAACCCAAAGCTGAGTAGTTCCAGATATCCATTTCGCGACCTGGCTGGAGTTGGCCTGGCATTCAAACTGGTCCAGGGACTATCCAATCACATGGGCCAGCAATGGGACGAAAGGTTGCTCCAACTAGCCGCCATTGGCACCGTAACCGACGTGACTCCGCTGGTTGGTGAAAACCGGTACATTGTAGCAGCGGGCCTTCGCTCTATGACGGCAAATCCAAAACCTGGCCTGAAAGAGCTTCTGCGTTTGGGGGGACAGGCAGACACTACGCTGGATACAGAGTCCATATCTTTTGTTATCGGGCCACGTCTGAACGCCCCAGGCAGGATAGAACACGCCATAAGCAGTTACACTCTCCTCCGCGCGGCGTCGCAAGAAGAGGCTATCCCCTTAGCCAAGGAACTAGACCGCATGAACAAGGAACGACGTAACGTCACCACACAGATGGGCTCAAGCCTTTCCGCTATGGAAAGGCAAATCCCTATATCAGAGCATCTATTGCTCCTATGGAGCGAGGAATTCACATCTGGGATAGTCGGCTTGCTGGCCAGCAAGTTAGTGGATGAGCACTATAGACCTGCGGTAGTGGTGGCACTTGACGGAGATATTGGCCGCGGCAGCGCACGGAGCATTCCTGAGTTCAATCTTGCCTCAGCCCTAGAGGAATGCCAAGACATGTTCATTCGGTTTGGAGGGCATCCCAGAGCAGCTGGATTCATAATATCCAGAGAAAAACTACCTGTTTTGCGGGAGCGTTTAACGGCCATAGCACGACGAGAACTGAAACACCTCTCCTTAAAACCCACCATAAATATAGATGCTCACGTCCGGCTATCATCCCTTTCTGGAGACAATTCCCAGTTCTTTCAGGATCTAGCCCCGTACGGAGAGGGAAACCCAGCTCCGATCTTCATCACCAAGGGAGTGAAGGTGGTGAATGTCATACGGATTGGAAATCAGGGGCAACACCTGAAGTTCAGGCTGAAGCATGGTGATGCACTGTGGGATGCCATGGCCTTTGGTCAGGGAGAGGCATGGCAAGATGGGACGGATATACTAGATGTTGTCTACAGCGTTGGACGTAACCATTGGAATGGTCAAGATACAATGCGCATGATCATCCATGACTTCCGGCTCGCGGATGGACCGTCAATGGCGTAAACAGAGAGCAATAGTGCTACGTGCCAGTCTGAATACCAACCGGCGGACCGACTTCCTCACCCCTGCGCACAATACGTCCACGGTATAACAATAGAGGAATTGCCACCACTACAATAAGAATGGCAATAATATGTGCCTCCTGTAAGCCTGCAAACCAGATCTTGTCTTCCCTCAGGAAAGTAATGAAAAACCGCCCAAAGGAGTAAAGGCTTATGTACAGAGCAAACAGCATGCCGTCCGGTCTAATCCGGCCCCATAGCAGCCACAACAACCCGAACACCATCATGTTCCATATTATCTCGTACAGCACCACCGGATGGGAAGCACCCAGTCCATGAACCTGGTTGGATAGGCTACCAGCATTGGTATACACGAACCCCCATGAGAGGTCTGTAGCCTTGCTGATATGCTCACCATTGATAATATCGCCAATTCTGCCAATGCTCTGTGCCAATAGCAGAGCTGGCGCCGTTAGATCAGCCAGACGACCTATTGGAAAACCTTTGATCCTGGAGTAAATAGCACCTCCAGCAAAGCCACCGATAATGGCACCTAATAGGCCGATTCCTCCGCGCCATATGGCTAAACTCTCCAAGGGATTGTCGCCATAGAAATCCCATCGATCAACTACGTGCACTATCCGAGCGCCTAGAATTCCACCAATAATCGCCCAAATGGCCATGGAGTAAATCACGTCGCTTACAATGCCCTCACGTTCCGCCCATCTGGCAATAAGCAGAACTGCAACAACCACGCCAACAAAAGAAAAGAAGCCATGCCATGTAAGTACAAAATTACCCAAGTCGATCATGTTGGGGTTCATTCCAATTTGAATCATTCTATCCTACCGTTCCATACCGTTGCTGACTATGGCAGATTTTACATTTGACCATAACCCATGTCAAGGACAGCATCGAGCAAACAGGCACTCCCTGGCTGTTACTCCTGCGCATGTGTAGGCCCGATATGTATATGTTAGAATGAGCCCAACCTTGGCACCTAACTGAGAGTCACGTGAGAAATACAATAAGGGTCTTTTTGGACTACATCACATCTGAGAGGGGTCTGTCCCGCAACACCGTCGCCGCATACCGCAACGACCTACACCAACTAGCAGAACTCTTGGAAGAGTCAGGCAGCCTGCCCAGTGAAAATCCCGCTTGGGAATCTGTGGATCAGCCAATGCTAACCCAGTACGCACTTGATCTGCATTCAAGAGGTTATTCTGCTACGACACGCGCCCGTAAAATCGCATCGCTAAAGGCTCTCTTCACCTTCTTGCTTGAAGAGGGTATAGTGTCGCATGATCCCGCAGAGGCCATTGCATCTCCGAGAATAGGCCGTATATTGCCAAAATCCCTCAGCGAAGAGGAAATTGGTATGCTGATTCAAGAAGCATCCAGTGGAACCACACTTGAGGCTCAGAGGGATATCGCAATGATAGAGTTGATGTATGCAACTGGCATGAGGGTGAGCGAGATGGTGTTCCTGTCCCTGCGAGATCTGAATCTGAAGGAGAAGTACGTACGTTGCTTCGGCAAGGGTTCCAAGGAACGACTGGTAAACCTACACGATCAGGCTGCTATCACTCTAGATACGTACCTGAAGGAGTCTAGGCCACGTCTGCTATCACAGCGCAAAGGAGACGTAGCAAGTGAAGACGCCCTCTTCCTCAACCATCGTGGAGAGCGTCTGACTCGCCAGGGGTTCTGGCTGATTTTGAAGGCGTGTGGCAGGAGAGCAAACATAGACACACACATTACTCCACACATTCTGCGACACAGCTTTGCCACTCACATGTTGAGAGGTGGAGCCCCCTTAAGATACCTGCAAGAACTGCTTGGTCACTCTAGTATATCCACAACTCAGGTATATACTCATCTAGCGCAAGAGCAGGTGCAGATGGAATACGACAAAGCGCATCCAAGAGCACAATAGAGATCCAGAATATTAGTCAGAATACAGTGAAAAGTATAATTAACCCAGATTACATGACCAACCCCCTTCCGTCATTGCTCATGGAGCCTTATGCTATAGGGAAAGGGTTAGCCATTTATGGTAATTAACAGGAGGCTATCTGATGCCTAATAACTCACATCGAGTGGCCTCAAAGCAGGCCGAGCTTAGAGAGAGAAAAAGGAGAACCCCGAAACATTCCTCAGGAATAGAGGCCAGCACGCCCGCTGCCCAGCAGGGAACGTCTGCACGCATCGAAACGTCTAGATCGACATCACCAACTGAGACCAACTCCACATATTCACACGGAAAGTCCACTCAGGAGATGCCATCTCTCGCTATCAACCCGTTCGCGCACAATCCGTACATATGGCCTGAGATTAAGCGTATTGGGATTACCACGACGTTGATGATGATACTCCTAGCCGTCCTAACCGTCATATTGCGGTAGTATAACGTCAGCTTGGCAGTTTACCACTGTGGTAAAGGAATATGGCGATGAGCCTACAATGAATGTTGCTCAGCATGAACATACAATATCGAATTGCGGGTTCAGCCTTGGTAGCCTAAGACAACAAGCTTCTACGCGTGGACTCGTTTGCTCTTCAGACTGGCTAAATTGTATGGATTACCACAGAAATTCGATATTGTGTGTTGGAAATAAGCTCGGTTTATAATGGCCATTCTTCAATTATCTGCTTTGACTGCCATGGTAGAGTTTCTTTCAAGTTCGTGGTTCAAAAGACTTATTCTGTATCTGAATCACCTGTTTCTATTTGCCAACGCTTCGTAACGGCCAGATATAAAGCCTGTACTGCCATCAAGGTTTCACCTTCAGTTTCCCCTGGGTTTACAGCCCTTTCATTTCTTTGGAAGAAGAAAAGGCAAAGTCGTAATTCTTCGAAGGAGCCTTCTCAGGATCAGGTCTTATCATAATAAGAATATTTCCTGCCCACCACCTCTGGTATTACATGATATCGAAACGTAATTTCTCATATGCGGCGGCGTAGCCATCTACCGTGAGTGCGTACTCCCAAATAGATTCAACATCGGCGTTGGGCTTGAGCCACATCATTAACATAATCAACCTCATCCTATAATAGCCAAGTTCCTTGGCCTTCCGAACTTTCTTCAAACAGGGAACCCAACAGCATCACATTGATAAGAAACAGCCTAAGAAAAGTTGCCTATACACAGACCTTACAAGCCAGTTAGCGCAGAACCTTGGGAAGAAGAAAGGTAACGTCCTCCTCCACTATCTCGACGTTGCGCACACTGGTGGGCTTAAGACTGGCAACCACATCGTCAACCAAACGCTCCGGTGTAGACGCCCCTGACGTAATCCCGATTCGCTCCACACCATCTAGCCATTCGGCTTGTATGTCTTCAGGGCCGTTTATCAAGTAGGCAGGCACTCCTTGGGCTTCGGCCACCTCACGCAGCCGATTGCAGTTGGAGGAGTTCTGCGCACCGATAACCATCACCAAATCCACCTCATTGGTAATGGCCTTCACCGCTGCCTGACGGTTGGTCGTGGCATAGCAGATATCGTTGCGACTGATCAGGTTTGGAAAACGATCCTTAAGTACCTGCATTATCTCACTAGTGTCGTTCACGCTCAGAGTTGTCTGTGTCAACGCAACCACTCTATCAGGGTCAGATACCTGAACTGCGTGCGCACGCTCTATATCCTCAACCAGTATGCTTACATCTGGAGCCTCACCCATTGTGCCTATGACTTCGTCATGTCCCTTATGTCCTATTAGGAATATGGAGTAGCCTTCCTTGGCGTATCTCAAGGCTTCTAGGTGCACTTTTGTCACCAGAGGGCACGTGGCATCAACTACTATAAGCCCACGCTCATGGCTCTGTTGCCAAACTGCCGGCGAGACACCGTGAGCGCTGAAAATCACACGCTGCCCATCTGGAACTTCGTCTAGCTCTTCTACAAAGACAGCTCCCTTGTCCCTGAGATCGGACACCACATGAGGGTTATGCACTATCTCACGCCGCACGTAGATGGGACTACCAAAGCGCTCAAGACATAGCTCAACCACGTCTACAGCCCTAACGACGCCGGCACAAAAGCCCCTTGGAGCGGAAAGAACTACTTCCATTACTCTACAACCTCGTGTTTTTACTTAGAGTATTATATGCAAAGAAAATGGAAAGTTAAAGCAGGACAAGACCTGCACCAATATTCCCAAAGGCTATGCTAGAATTCAACGGTATGATAAACACCATTCTGTCAGAACAACTCAAGGCCACGCCAACCAAACCTGGTGTATACCTATTGAAGGATGCCCAAGGCGATGTGCTATATGTTGGCAAGGCTTCCAGTCTGCGACATCGTCTCCAATCCTACTTTAATTCTACTCACAACATGGAGACCAAGATACGCAATCTCGTCAGTAAGGTAAGGGACTTCGAGTTCATAGTCACCGAGTCTGAGGCTGAAGCGCTCATATTGGAGAACACTTTCATCAAAAACCGCCGTCCCAAATACAACACCCGCCTCAAGGACGACAAGACCTATCCGTACCTAAAGATAGGTCTCAACGAGAGTTTCCCTCAGGTATACATAACTCGGCGAGTGATCAACGATGGTGCTCGTTACTTTGGACCCTACGCTAGTGCGGGTTCTGTTCGCAAAACTATGAACCTGCTCAAGAAGTTGTTCCCATACCGTTCATGTACCAGGGAAATCACTGGAAACGACGAACGTCCCTGCCTAGAACACTTCATCAATCGTTGTGTGGCCCCATGCATAGGCGCTGCAGACAAGGATGAGTATCGCAATGTCATTGACCAGGTGGTGATGTTCATGGAGGGCAGGACGGAGCCAGTGGTGAAGGATTTACAAAACAAGATGGAAGCAGCAGCAAATGCCCTCGAGTTCGAAAGAGCGTCGCTACTACGTGACCAACTCAGGGCCATTGAGCGTGTGACCGAGGGGCAGAAGGTGGTATCACTGGCCGAAGAGGATCAGGACGTTATAGCCCTGGCGCAGGGAAGAGATGAAGCATGGGTTGAGGTTTTCTTTGTGAGGCGCGGCAAACTCATAGGCAGAGACCACTTCATAATGGGAGGAGTGCATGACGATGCGCCGACGCGAGTCATGGCAGACTTTATAAAACAGTACTACAACTCGGTGCCAGAGATTCCTCCGCGATTGCTGTTGCAATATCCATTGGATGACGGTGACCTGATCCATGAATGGTTAGAGCAGAAGCGCGGTAAAAAAGTGGAGATCATGGTGCCAGAACGTGGCAAGAAACATAAACTGGTAGAGATGGTGGCAGAGAACGCCAACCGAGGATTCGAGCAGCTCAAGGTAAAATGGCTCGCCAACACCGATACGCTTGAGTCAGCGATGGAAGAGATACAGGAGAGACTCAATCTACCCAGGATGCCCCGACGGATGGAGTGCTACGACATATCCAACATTCAGGGGAATACGCCTGTTGGAAGCATGGTAGTCTTCGAGAACGGCGTGTCCAAACCGTCGCATTACCGCCGTTTCAAGATAAAGACCGTGAAGGGCATCGACGATTACTCCATGATGCAAGAGATGTTACGCCGCCGCTTTCAACGACTGGGACGTAGCAAAAACACTGTCGAGCCAACAGATAATGAGAGCCCTGTAGAAGATGGCGGAAAACAGGTCCAGGCTTGGGGTATTATTCCAGACCTTGTACTTATAGACGGTGGCAAAGGACACTTGAATGCCGTGGTTGAGGTCTTCTTGGAACTAGGCATAGATAACGTTCCGCTGGCCAGCCTTGCCAAACAACATGAGGAAATATTCGTACGGGATACACCGGAGTCAATAATGCTGCCACGCAGTTCCCCTTCCCTGTTCCTAGTGCAGCGGCTACGCGACGAGGCGCACAGATTTGCCATCACGTACCACCAAAAAAGCCGCACCAAGAATGGAATGCAGTCGGCAATTGACCTTGTACCAGGCATTGGCCCCAAACGCAAGCGTATGCTGATACGAACATTTGGTTCTGTGAGGGGTGTAAAAGAGGCATCGTTGGAAGAATTGGCATCTGTCTCCGGCATGACCCCAACACTGGCACAGAAGGTTAAGGAATTTTTGTGATTAAACACGCTTTTATAGGGTTCGCAATAAGCCTAGTGTGTCTAGTGCCACCACTGGTCCACTTCGTGAGTGGGCCACTGGGACCAGTAATTGGTGGATGGATAGCAGGAAGCAAACATAAAGCCAGACCTGACCAGGCGCTTGGGATAGGTGTCTTGATGGGACTCTTTATGATCGTTCCAGTCGGTGCCGTGCTGGCACTTGATAAGCTGGCTCCATCACTGAATTCATGGGTGGACAGCGACATCCTGATCGTCGTCGGCATAATAATCTTAGTCTACACAACCATGCTAGGTTCTATGGGAGCTATGATTGGAGGCTACATGGTTGGCCGTTCAGACAGCATCTAGAAAACATCAACGCGGAGTCTGACAGAATCTGATCAGACTATCTAGACGCTTTTGACTCTATCAGAACCTTGGCCACTTCAGGACGCGTCAACTCCACGGGAGGCATCTCTCCCTTGGACAGCATTGCCATCATCTGTGTGTCGCTAAGACTGATCCTGTTGTTAGTGCCATGAGGGCATGTTTTTTCGCTAGCCATCCCCTTGCACCGTTTGCAGAAGAAGGAGTTATCAAAGAACATTGGAATTATACCAAGGACTATCGGCTCAAACTCTTTGAAGATATGCTGCGCGTCATATGCCCCGTAGTAGTTTCCGACACCAGCGTAGTCGCGGCTTACTATGAAGTGAGTGCATCCGTAATTCTTACGCACAATGGCGTGGAAAATGGCCTCTCTTGGACCAGCGTAGCGCATGAAAGATGGCAACACAGAGAACAGGACACGACCAGGAGCGTAGTAGTTCTTCAATAGAGTCTGGTAGGAACGCATTCGCACAGATACAGCAATGTCATCGACCTTGGTTTCCCCTACCATCGGATGAAACATTAGGCCATCCACCACCTCTAGGGCACACTTCTGTATGTATTCGTCGGAGCGGAACACTGGATTTGTGGTTTGAAAACCCACCACAGTATTCCACCCAAGATTGGATATAGATTCCCTTGTCTGTGCAGGAGTCATGTAGTGAGGCTCAATGCCGTCCTCCACGGCAAGTCGTTCCTGAAACAAGGTTACTTTGCCTGACAGAACCACATCACCATCCTGGTAGAGATTGGCAACGCCGGGATGTTGAACATCTGTGGTCATATATACAGCCTGTGCTTCTTCTACTTTTTCGCGCCGAAATTTCCCGGACAAAGAGAGGATTCCTACGATCTCTCCGTCTGCTTGGGATAGTGCAATCTGTTTACCTTCTTTGAGATTTGCAGCCTGATGTGAGTCAACTGCTAGAGTCACTGGAAGGGGCCAGAGTTGACCATTGTCCAAATGCATATTCTTGACTACTGAGTTATAGTCCTCATGCCCCATGAAACCCGTCAGCGGACTGAAGGCCCCCTGGGCTATCATGTGGGCGTCTGAAAGTTGCCTCGTGTTGATTACCAAGTTTGGAAGAGACCTAGCATCTTCCTTGAGAGCTTCTGCTTGCTCTTCTACGATTTGTCCGTTAACAAGCGACCCTCCGTGTGGAGATATCAATTGCGTATCACCTTTTGATTCAATAGTCGTGTATTGCTCTATGTTCCAAGCAAGTGAGATGAGCCGTCAAACGCTATATTAGCGTATAGATACCAGATTCCGTGAAATTTAGCAATTACCGCTTAAATGTTCTCTTCTCCATTGTCGTGATGTAAATTCACCACGACATCCAGGTTCAAAGATTTCTCATAAGGAAATGATATATCAGCGAAACTCTGTATCTATCCGAGAGGATATACACTTTTGCTAATCGAGACCGTCAGGTTCTTTCTGTGTAGCCTTCAACTCGTCCTCGTATTTCTTACATTCCCAGATTGGTCGGTGATGTGTCTCACACCAATTGTAATCTTTGTTAATCACAGCACAGTCGGCTGTGGAAAAAGTTGGAGGTTTGATAATTCCCCCTGGACCACTGCTGTTGATAACACCCTTTACAATGATAGAATTGCCTGTGCCTTCCGGCACTTTAGCAATCCCACTATTGAGTATG